>ENA-OPSY01000137-OPSY01000137.1-human-gut-metagenome-genome-assembly--contig:-NODE-137-length-51038-cov-5.180550_pt1 | contig 51038 bp, 48 predicted proteins | sample MGYA00241464_ERZ501920 | MGnify/ENA primary metagenome ERZ501920 (study PRJEB25962, sample SAMEA2042396) | human gut metagenome | biome: human gut; feature: human-associated habitat; material: faeces...
AAGTATCGGCTTGTACAAAGCGATAATATCCTTCGGGTGCTAGACGTAACATGATCTCTCCAAAAGTGACTACTTTTTGTTTCATATTAAATCTCCATTTTTAAATCTGGATTAATCAAATGGATTCCAAATCCAGCTATTTCTAAATCTAAATAAACAAAGTTGATTCGATTTGTCTTTTTATTACGTGTAATACTTTCTTCAACAAACTTCACACCTTGTTTAGAAAGGTGATACATTGCTTTTTCAGGATATGGAGTATAGATTCCAATATGACCATTTTCTCCACGGCCTTTTTTATGTAAAACCTCAAATCCTACACCGGCAAAATTTGATTTTGGCTTTGTGTATTGTGTAAAGTGGAACAAAGAACATAATGTATCTGTCACTTGTTTTGATTCTTCAGGACTATTTGTGTTAATTCCAACATGAATTAATTGGAAGTCTAACAAGCTCTTGATTGCTGATCTAGATAATGCTTCTATTCCATCCCAATCTTTTGCGACAACCAAATCATTTGGCAACATAAAGCTTCCGCCGATTGCTTCTACATTTGGCAATGAAAGATAATCATGCATATTCTTTGTGTTAATGCCACCTGTTGGCATAAAGTGAACGTTCGCATATGGAGCACTTAGATCTTTTAATTTCTTAGCACCTCCACTTGATTCTGCTGGGAAGAACTTTAATTGTGTTAATCCCATTGAAAGAGCCATTTCAACTTCACTCGCTGTTGATACGCCTGGATACACTTCCACGTCATGATCCAAACACCATTGAACCACTTTCGTATTAAATCCAGGTGTAATAATAAATTTAGCTCCTGCTTCAACAGCTTCTTTTGCTTGTTCAACAGATAATACAGTTCCAGCACCGACTAACATATCTGGTAATTGTTCTGAAATAGTTTGGATTGCACTCGTTGCATGTTCGCTACGATATGTAACTTCAATAACATCGATTCCACCATTTAGCAGTGCCTTAGCTAATGGGTATGCATCTTCTTTTTCCAGAATCTTAACAACAGGTACGATTCCTGTGTTGGAAATACGATTCATATACGATTCCATAGTTCCACCTTCCATTTTCTATACTTTGCGTGTGTCTAGTACGCGTTTACTTTTTAGTAAACCAGTTCACCTGTAGTCTAGTATAGTAAACCGGTTTTGTCAACTTGAAAAGTGAAAATAATCTGTTTTTTATTTTTTTTAATTTTTTCGTATATATTATAGGTAAGCGTTTCCGGAGTTTGTTAATTTTTGAACAAAATGTGTTGACAATCCATTTTTGAGGTGTAATAATGGTGTTGTCTAGTAAACCAGTTTACTTTTTTGAGGAGGCTATGGAGATTATGGTGCGTACAGTAAATATCGAACCAATTACTAAAGAACAAGAGTTTTTAGCAACACCCGCCCTTACAAAAGAAGAATTAACAAATGCGTTTGAAGAATGTTTAAAACAAGTTGATTTAAATATGGAATATTTCAAAGATCGATTCCCATATTCATGTACTAAAGGTTTAAAGTATCCAATCATCGACAACATCGAATGGACTGATGGATTCTGGACAGGTATGTTGTGGTTGGCATATGAATATACGAATGATAAGAAATATAAAGAATTAGCTGATCGAAATATCGAAAGCTTCTTGCACCGTGTTGAAAATCGAATTGAATTAGATCACCACGATCTTGGATTCTTATATTCGCTATCTTGCGTAAGTGGCTATAAGCTTACAAAAAATGAGCACGCAAAAAAAGCTGCATTGTTGGCGGCTGATAAATTGATGGAGCGTTGGCAAGAAAAAGGACAGTTCTTACAAGCTTGGGGACCTAAAGACAGTCCTGAACATTATCGATTCATCATCGACTGCATGTTAAACATCCCATTATTATATTGGGCAAGTGAAGTTACTGGTGATAATCACTATGCGGATGCCGCAACAAAACACTTCACAACAAGTTGTAAATATGTAATTCGTGATGATGCGAGTGCATATCACACATTCTATATGGATCCAGTTACTGGAGGACCAAGTCATGGTGCTACACGTCAAGGATATTCAGATGATAGTTCTTGGGCTCGTGGACAGGCATGGGGTATTTATGGAATCCCATTAAATGTTCGCTACACGAAAAACACAGAATACGTTGATCTATATAAAGGAATGGCAAACTATTTCTTAAATCGTTTACCAGAAGACAACATTTGTTACTGGGATTTGATTTTTACAGATGATCCCGAACAATCAAGAGATTCAAGTGCAGCTGCCATCGCAGTATGTGGAATGCTTGAAATGGATCAATGGATCAAAGAAGAGGATCCAAGTAAAAAGGTGTATCAAAAAGCTTGTGACAACATCACTCGCTCATTGATTCAAAACTACACTAACAATGATCACAAACCAGGAGATCCAATCTTGTATCATGGCGTATATTCATGGCACAGTGGTAAAGGCGTAGATGAAGGAAACATCTGGGGCGACTACTACTACATGGAAGCATTAATGCGTCAAATCAAGCAATGGGATCCATACTGGTAAAAATAAGGAGGAGATAAAATGGCAACACCAAACATCGTTATGACACGTATCGATGAACGTTTAGTTCATGGTCAAGGTCAATTATGGGTAAAATCTTTAGGCGTTAACACAGTAATCGTTGCGAACGATCAAGCAAGCCAAGATGCAATGGCACAAACTTTAATGAAGACTGTAATTCCTAAGGAAGTCGCAATGCGTTTTTACTCAGTACAAAAAGTTATCGACATCATTCACAAGGCAAATCCAGCTCAAACAATTTTCTTAATCGTTAAAGATTGTAAAGATGCTCTACGCCTAGTTGAAGGTGGCGTTCCAATCAAACAAATCAACATTGGAAACATTCACAACTGTGAAGGTAAAGAAAAAGTAACTCGTTCTATTTTCTTGGGTGCTGAAGACAAGGCTGCATTAAAAGAAATGATTGAAAAGTATAACGTTGAATTTAATACACAGACTACACCAAGTGGTTCTGATGGAAGTGTATTAGTAGATATTAAAAATTATTTATAGGAGATAAAAGAATATGCAAATTACATTGTTACAGGCCGTAATCATCGGTCTATGGACAGCATTCTGTTATTCAGGTATGTTGTGGGGTATTTTTACGAACCGTGCTTTAGTTTTAAGTTTCGGTGTTGGTATTGTATGTGGAGATTTAAAAACAGCATTGCAATGTGGAGCAATCGCTGAATTAGCATTCATGGGATTCGGTGTTGGTGCCGGTGGAACTGTTCCTCCAAACCCAATCGGACCTGGTATCATTGGTACATTAATGGCAATCACTATGGATGGTGTTACACCAGAAAGTGCATTATCATTATCTATTCCTTTTGCAGTCGCAATTCAATTCTTACAAACAGCTATCTATACAGTTCGTGCAGGTGCACCAGAAAGTGCAAACAACGCATTGAAAAAACAAGACTTTGCAAAATTCCGTTTACACTCTAACTTAACAATCTTATTATTTGCTCTTGTTGGTTTCTTATTAGGATTCTTAGGTGCATACAGCATGGATACATTAAGTAAATTAGTAGCATTAGTACCAGCTTGGTTATTAAAAGGATTAACAGTTGCTGGTGGTATGTTACCTGCTATCGGTTTTGCTATGATCATGAGCGTTATGTTAAAGAAAGAAGTTGTTCCATTCGCATTATTAGGATACTTCTTAGCCGCTTATTTAGGCGTACCAGTAATCGGTATTGCTATTGTCGGAACTGTATTCGCATTAAAACACTATAACGATGCTGGAAATGTCGCTGTCGCACAAGCTGCAACTGAGGAGGTAGAACACGATGACTGGATCTAAATTAACAAAGAAGGATTACACTAAGACTACATTACGTGCTTACTTCTTACAAAATGGTTTTAACTATAGTAACTATCAAGGTTTAGGATACGCTTTAGTAATGTATCCTGCATTCAAAAAATTGTATGGTGATAACCCAGCTAAATTGGCTGAAGAATTAGACAATAACTGTGAATTCTATAACACAAACCCTAACTTCTTACCATTTATCACTTCTATTCACTTGGCAATGGCAGAAAACGGAATGGAATACGATGAAATTCGTGGTATCAAGATGGCATTGATGGGTCCTTTAGCAGGTATTGGTGACTCATTATCACAATTCTGTATTGCTCCATTATTCTCAACTATCTTTGCTTCTATGGCTATGGATGGTGTGGCAATTGCTCCATTATTATTCTTAATCTGCGAAAACGTTACATTATTGGCAATCAAACTTGTTATGGGTGGATATGGACGTCGTCTAGGAACAAGCATGATTGACAAATTATCTGAAAAAATGGGTGTTATTTCTGAAGCTGCAAGTATGATCGGTGTTACTGTTATCGCTGGTTTAGCTGCAACATTCGTTAAAATGAACGTCGCAATTACATTCTCTGCTGGTGCTATTGAAGAAGGTGTTAAACAATCTACAGTAGATATTCAGGCAATGTTAGATAAAGTTGCTCCTGCATTATTACCAGTATTATATACAGCATTAATGTACTACTTAATCAAGAAAAAAGGTGTTACAACTTATTGGTTAGTATTGATCACTGTTGTTATCGGTGTTGCATTAAGCTGCTTAGGAATCTTAGCCTAATACATAAAGGAAGCAAATTTGCTTCCTTTTCTTTTTAAGGAGAACTCTATGAATCTATCTTACATAAAAAAACAACTACAATTCTGGGCAGACAAGAAGGATGTACTACACGTAAAAAAATTATTAACGAAAGAAGATCAAATTCTAGTAAAAAGAAAATCAGAAGAACTGATTCAAAACATCTTTACGTTTGATAAACCATGGGACATGGAACGTTGCCAAATTCCTTACAAACTAAAAACTTTAGATTGGAACATACAATTAAACGATGATGAAGAATGGTGCTTCATGCTCAATCGCATGGACTACCTAAACTATCTGGTTCTTTCTGATCATATTGAATATGCCAAAACACTCATTTTAAACTGGATAGAAGCCCATCCAACAATTCAACCAGAACCAAGCACAAGAACACTCGATACAGGCATTCGTTTAATGAACTTCTTTGAAGCCCTACCTTATTTGTACGCAAACAGTTTATTAAGTGATGAAGAAATCACTACGATTGCCAAGTCCATGTTGGATCAGTGTGCGTATTTAAAAGAGCATTACATTCCAAAATACATAACATCAAATTGGGGAAGCATTCAAACATGTGCTATGATCAGCATATTACCTATGATTGAAGAACAAAGTGATATCTATGCTTGGGCATTCAATGAATGGAAAAGACAAATCCAAGCACAAGTGTATCCAGATGGCATGCATTGGGAACAATCCACGATGTATCATATTGAAGTCTTAAATTACTGCATGAAAGCTATGTATTATTCAGAACAAGAATTGCCACAAATTCATGCTTTGGCTAGAGCCATCTTCTTACAGGCTACCCCTCATAAAGAAATTGAAACATTCGGGGATACAGATCGCAGTAATATTCAAGATGTCATGACACGTGCTAGCTTCTTATTTAATGAACCCACATGGAAGTCGATCGCATTTCATACTTTTGACATGGAATCTTTATATACATTAGGAGCTAAAAATGCCAAGATCTATCTAGAAAGTCAAGCCATTGAATCCAACGAACTTCACTTTGATGGAAAAGATAGCGGTATGTATACATCAAGGAGTTCTTGGAAAGAAGATGCTAACTTTACCATGTTTACTAACGGATCATTAGGCAGTGGACATGGACATAGCGATAACTTACATGTATCCATTTACTATAAGGGAAATCCTGTATGTATTGATGCAGGACGATTAATATATCGTGAAGATCATCCACTAAGAGTACACTTAAAATCTATGGCAAGTCATAATGGTGTGATTGTAGATGAACATTGCTCATGTGTACCTAAGGATAGTTGGGGATATGAAGATTTTGGTGTTCCATTAAAGAATTATGTCTATCATAAAGATGGCATTCACTACTATGAAGGTACACTATTAGGACATGATCCGTTACAGGTATGGACAAGAAAAGTGATTGTCCTTGATGTAGGTGTATGGATGATTGTTGATGAAGTAAAAGAAGATGGTAGCCATCATGCTGTTACACGTTTTCATTTAGATCCAGATGCTAGTGATTTAAAAGGTTTAAAACTTGTATCCAACATTCCATACACAAAGCATATTGAGCCATGTTCCCTTCGTTATAATGAAGAATTAGAGCACGATGTTTTATATTTTGAACAAGATTTCACGAATCATTTCGAACAATGCATTTGTTTTGTGGATAAAGCGATTGAAACAAAAGATGATTTCGTTCTTCAAAACAACGATACAAAACTAGATAATACGATTGTACACACTAAAAAATTTATACTTTCAGAAGATGAATCTTATAGTGTAGCCATATTCCATAAGGAAATCTATAAAGGAAAGAAAGTATTATTCTTAGATGGTGAACCATTCCATTGCAAAGTATTTGTCGTACACAAGAAACAAGACAAAGTAAAATCATACATTGTTCGTGCATAGTAAACGCGTTTGCTAGAAAATGTAATATTTGTTAAAATTAGAGTATTGAAAGGATCCGCTTTATGAAAGAAAAAATAACCATTCGTGATATAGCCGAACGTGCTGGAACATCTAAAACTACTGTCTCTTTTTTTCTAAATGGTAAGACGGACAAAATGTCAGAGGAAACCCAAGCAAGAATTGCTCAAGTCATCAAAGAGACAAACTATCGTCCAAGTATTGCAGCACGCTCTTTAAACGCAAAAGAAACACGTTTAATTGGCGTCATCATTGGAGATATCACCAACACGTTTGCCAATCAAATCGTTAAAGGAATTGATGATTTTGCAAGAGATAATCGTTACCAGTTGATTGTTGGAAACAGTAATTATAATTTTGAAAATGAAAAAGGATACGTCAATCGCATGTTGGCAATGGGAGTTGATGGTTTTATCATCCAGCCATCCAGTCATTTTGCCGAATTGATTCCAAAAATCAAACAAGAAAATAAAGACGTAGTATTTATTGATTCACAAGTTTCTATGGATAAAGAAAAATGGGTCAAGACAAACAACTATGAATCCATATTGAATGTAGGAACACACCTAATCAATGATGGATATGATGAATTCATTATGATTACGGCAGATCCACATGTATTAAGTACACGTTTAGAGCGTACAACTGGTTTTTTACACGCTTTAGAAGCAAAAGGAAAAACATGCAAAACCCACGTTGTAGCAGATGATATAACAAGTGATGCATTACGTGATCTACTCTATAATGAATTACGTTTTGGCGTTCGCACCCTCATCTTTGTAGCCAACTGCTTCTTATTACCACGTGTCTATTTGGCATTAAAAGATTACCGAAACCTAATGCCAGATACAATTGGATTAATTGGCTTTGACAATACAGAATGGACTAACTTCTCTAGTCCAACTGTCACAACGATCGTACAACCTGCCTATGATGAAGGCTATCAAGCTGCATCGATCTTAATTGATTCATTAAAAGGAGAAAACAAACAGATTCCAAATCAAATCTTAAAGTGTTCTGTAAACTGGAATGAATCAACCAAACAACACAATTAAAGATTTACAATGATGCCCATATTTACTGGCGCAATAAATTCAAATGAATCAGATCAAAGTCATGAACAGTGGAATTAAGGCAAATTAAATAAATGTTAAATGGGAGATTGACTATACTTCCATGTAGAGATACAGAAAACAATCGCTAATGTGCTAAATGTAGTGCTTGATTGTAGAGTTCACTGCTCCAACAGAAAGACAGGAATCCAAAGTTTGAGAATAATGTACGATTGCTGCATAATGTTGTCAGTTAAGAACCCTCACTGCTTGCGGTGAGGAATAGTCAGTACAGAATGTTGAAGTTTTACATAGAAAAGATACTGATGGAAGCTTATTAAGAGATCAGTATATGGCTGAAAATGTTTCTTGGATTTTGCAAAAGGTGCAGCAAAGAGGAAATGATTGTATTTTCATCAGTGGGCATAATGAACATATTGCAAAATGGGGAAGTTATGACTCTATGGGGAAACTGTTATCAAATCAATATAGATTGGAACAAACTTCTATAAGACAAGATGCAATTTACCTGAAGGAAATCATAAACGTACCATACAGACATTTTATTCTCATGATCCACTTGCAAAAACAGCGAAATTAGCCGGCTTTAAAATGTGCTGGATTGATTTTTCTTCTCTTGAAGAAGGTACAGAAATTAAAAGGCATGCAGATGCATATACCTATATGGGAACGCTAGGAGAAAGCTACTCTATCATGAATCGCTTCCTGCCTCCTAGCTATCGCATGTTTCAGCCACCCACAACACTTTATGACAGTATGATTTATGTCTCAAATGCAGCACCAACAAAGATTATTGAATGATTATTGATTTACATGTTACAAAGGAACTATAATAAACATGTTGAAAAATGGGGAGCTGAGTGGCTGAGAGTAGGTTCGACCTTGACCCTGAAACCTGATTTGGATAATGCCAACGTAGGGATGATATCTTTATTGTATGTTAGCTGCAGATTAGGTTTTTCTGCAGCTTTTTGTTTTTTGATCAGAATGTGGCGGCAAATTGGGGGGCACCACCTTATGTCGCATTAAAAAAGTAATGCAGGAAGGAGATAGAAAATGAAAACAGCATTAACAATCGCTGGAAGTGATTCCAGCGGAGGCGCTGGTATCCAGGCGGATATCAAAACAATGTGCGCAAATCACGTATTTGCGACGAGTGCAATTACAGCACTAACGGCACAGAATACATTAGGTGTTACAGGAATTATGGAAGTAACACCAAAATTTCTTGGGGAGCAGCTGGATGCAGTCTTTACAGATATTTATCCAGATGCTGTGAAGATTGGAATGGTTTCTAGTTCTGATCTGATTCGTATGATTGCTTCAAAACTGCAGGAATATAAGGCAGCTAATATTGTTGTGGATCCGGTGATGGTCGCAACAAGCGGCGCAAAACTTATTAGTGATGATGCAATTGAAACATTGAAAAAAGAATTGTTGCCTTTAGCAACAGTCATTACACCAAATATTCCAGAAGCAGAAGTTCTAGCGGATATGAAGATTGCAAATGAAGAAGAAATGATTATCGCTGCTGAAAAAATTTCTAAGAAATTTGGATGTGCAATTCTGGTAAAGGGTGGTCATCAAATCAATGATGCAAATGATCTGTTGTATAGAGATGACGCATATACATGGTTTCATGGAAAACGTATTAACAACTCTAATACACATGGAACAGGATGTACATTATCCAGTGCTATCGCATCCAATCTTGCAAAGGGATATGATTTGGATACATCCGTAAAACGTGCAAAGGATTATATTTCTGGAGCATTGAATGCAATGCTTGATCTTGGTAAGGGATCTGGACCAATGGATCATTCATTCGCAATTGATAATGAATATGCAAAGGAGAATGTTCAATGAAGAAAACTTCTTTGTTTGAAAATGCATTGATCTGGTTTGGTGCAGGTGTTTCTATTGCAGAAATACTGACAGGTACATATCTTGCACCTTTAGGATTGAAAAATGGTATTTTAGCCATTGTGGCTGGACATGTCATTGGCTGTATCTTATTGTTCCTGGCTGGTGTTATTGGTGGGAAAATGCGCTTAAGTGCGATGGATTCTACAAAGATGAGCTTTGGACAGAAAGGTTGTCTTTTGTTTGCGGCATTAAATGTACTGCAGCTTGTTGGATGGACAGCAATCATGATTTATGATGGTGCACTTGCGGCAGATGGTATTATGCATACAGGTGCATGGATCTGGTGTTTGATTATTGGTATCTTGATTCTTGTATGGATTGGTGTTGGTATTACAAACCTTGGAAAAATCAATACAGTTGCGATGGTTGCTTTATTTGTTTTGACTTTAATGCTTAGCAAATTTATCTTCTTTGATGAAAACAGTGCAGTTGTATGTACAGAAGCAATGACGTTTGGTGCAGGTGTTGAACTTGCAATTGCGATGCCTTTGAGCTGGCTGCCTTTGATCAGTGACTATACACGTGAAGCGGAAGATCCTGTGAAGGCTAGTTTAGTTAGTAGTATTGTGTATGGAATCGTTAGCTGCTGGATGTATTTGATTGGTTTAGGTGCGGCTTTATTTACAGGAGAATATGATATTGCACAGATCATGTTGAAAGCAGGTTTGGGTATTGCGGGATTATTGATCATTGTATTCTCTACAGTTACAACAACATTCCTGGATGCTTATTCTGCAGGTATTTCTAATGAATCTATCGTGCCAAAGTGGAATGGAAAACACGTAGCAATGGTTGTAACTGTTGTTGGTACAATTGCGGCAATTGTATATCCAATGGATAATATTACTGATTTCCTGTATTTGATTGGTTCTGTATTTGCTCCTATGATTGCAATCCAGATTGCTGATTTCTTTATTCTAAAGAATGATAAAAGAAATGTAGAATTTGATGTACTGAATCTTGTATTATGGCTTATCGGATTTGTTGTGTATCGCTGTTTTATGCAGATTGATACACCTGTTGGAAATACAATTCCATGTATGATCATTACAATTCTGTTAAGTGTTGTAATTCACAAGATTATCAAAAAGAACAATTAAAATATAGATTTATGAAAAAATGAAAAAGGATGGAATGGAATTCTTGAAAATGGACTTTATTCGATCCTTTTTATATTGACGGTACATATTTGCTTCAGTATAGTTGAAGTATCAAAGGCAATGACGAAGAGCGCTGTTTTGCTAAGAAACTAATAAGAGAGTCCGACATTTGGTGAAAGCGGATAGTGGAAACAAAATCAGTAAATAACTTCTGAGCTTGTGTGCTGAAATATAGTAAGTATACACATAATAAATCACGTTACAGGTTTCGGACTTGTTGGAGTCTAGTAGAGTGGCATAGTTTTCTATGCAAATTGAGTGGTACCGCGGATATCAGATTCGTCTCATGTTTTGGGATGAATCTTTTTTTGTGTGCTGGAGGAAAAAAGAAATGAAATTAAACAAAAAGAATATGGTGGTTATCCGTTTTATGTTGTTCTCACTGTTCTTTGGAGCTGGAAATTTAATCTTTCCACCATTCTTAGGACAAAATGCAGGGGAACATACGTTTACTGCGATGGCTGGTTTTTTATTAACAGCGGTTGTATTGCCAGTGTTTGGTGATGGAGGTGCAATTCTTTTGGCAGCAATCTTTACATTAGCTTGCTTAACAACCTGTGTTGGTTTAATTAATTCCATTTCTCAATTCTTTTCTATCTTATTTAAGAACTTTGTAGAAATCTACCTAGAGTCAATGGAACATCGTATTAAAGAAAATACGTTGATGACCAAACAAAACATCTTTTATCATCATATCGTTCCCTATCTTAGTGAAATGAAACTAGATGAAATTACTCCAAAAGATATTATCCATTGGCAAGATCAAGTCATGAAAGATAACAACTATAAACAGACGTATCTTAAAACGATCCATAATCAACTCAGTGCACTATTTAATTATGCTGTTAGATTTTATGGATTAAAAAGCAATCCTGCTAGACTTGCCGGTAACATGGGTAAAGAAGAAGTTGGTGAAATGAAGTTCTGGACTAAGGAAGAATATCTTACTTTCTCTAGAGCAATGATGAATAAAGAAGAAAGTTATCATGCATTTGAAATCTTGTATTGGTGTGGCATACGTCTTGGTGAACTGCTTGCCTTAACAGCTGAAGATTTTGATTTTGAAAAGAAAACTTTAAGAATCAACAAATCATATCAGCGTATTAAAGGCAAAGACGTTATCACAACACCTAAAACCATAAAAAGTAATCGCGTATTAACACTTCCTGATTTTCTAGCCGAAGAAATGCAAGACTATATCTCTAGACTCCCCTACTTAAAAGTTGATGATCGTATCTTTACAATCACTAAATCTGGTCTTCATCATGAAATGGATCGAGGATGCAGAGAAACCGGTGTTAAAAGAATACGTGTCCATGATTTAAGACATTTCCACGTATCTATGCTGATTGAATTGGGATTTAGTGCTGTAGATAACGCAAATCGTGTTGGACATGAAAGTGTTAAAGTAACCTATCGATACGCACATATGTTTCCTAATAAATATCTAATGATTGCTAAAAAATTAAACATTTCAAGAAATGGTGAAAAAGATGAGCAAGAAAAATCTAGATCAGAAAGGACGTTTGAGAAATAAAATTATTTCTTTCAGAATGTCAAAAGAGGAAGCAGAACTATTAGATAGAAGAGTACTGATGTCTGGACTTACAAAACAAGATTTTATAGTCAATTCATTACTCGGAAAAGAGATAGCCGTATATGGCAATCCATATGTATTCAGAAGCCTACAAGATGAACTTATTCGGTTCATTAACTTGTATGGAACTAAAATTGATAACGATGCAGACGATGAAATGATTACTTTGGCCCTCAAAACCATCTTGGTAATGCGAAAAAAGGGTAAAACAGAAGTATTTATTGGTTAAGAAAATCCTCATGAAAGCCTTATTTTAAAGGCTTTTTTATGTTTTTGTCCAACCTCTAAGCACCTCCAAACCGTTTAGTCAAATTTCAGTGATTTCAGTCCAAAAATGACCTGATTTTTGTCAAAAATCGGTCAATTTTACCTGTTTTTCACTGAAAAGTACGATTTTGGACCCTTATGAAAGCCTTTAGTTAAGGCACCAAATACAAAATACGTTTTCAAAATGTTTTCAACACCACTTGAGATATTAGAAAAAGCCCTTGAACAAAGGACTTTTTCAACTTTTGATATTATTCGAACTAGGAAAAGAAAGTTATAACGTAAACTTTATTGTTTACTATATATACGCAAATTACAGTATTTATTTACAATTAACATGTATTACATATCTTAATTATTTTTATTGGTATTATTTTGGTAGCAGCTAGATACCTGGGAATGAATTTAAATATAGTTTAAATCACTTCACACGTATTCTCTTTTAAAAGCTACTATTTAAGTACTCTTCCACATCCATAGATACAATCTTTTTGTTTTCAAATAATAAGACTTTATCATATAAAGAAACTGTTTCTTTTGTTACTTTATGTTCTATAGACAATACTGTAATATCTGGATTGGATAAAATGAATTGATGTATTCGATCTGAATTTGCTTTATCGATTGCAGAAAAAGCCTCATCCAAGAAAAGCCATTTTTTATTTCTGTACATTGCTCTTGCCAAACAAATACGTTGCTTCTCTCCACCACTTAAATTCAAATGTTCAAAATCAAGATTGTCTCTTTCCTTATCAAATATTGATTCTAAATTAAATATAGTTACTAAATCTTTCAAGGAATATTTACTCATTTTCCTTCCTAAAGTAATATTTTGTTCAAAGGAAAACGGTAATAAGTCATTGTTTTGATTCACATAAGAAAACTTTTCGGCATATGTGCTAAATTGAACATCCTTCAAACCCTTATCGTTCACATAAATGCCATCTGCTTTCTTCTGCTTTGTTAAAATGTCTAAAAACGTACTCTTACCATCACCACTTTTACCAATGACTAAATACTTTTTCCCATGATCAATCACCAAATTATTTAAATCCAATATTTGACGAACACCATAAGAATAACTTAAATGCTTAATCTTAATGTCATGAATTTGTTCATCAAAAATAATGGGTTCATTTTCTTCATAGCACATTGAATTATCCAACAGTTTTTGTAGAACTGGCTTAGAAGATTGAATCATGTTTCGAAGATTTGCATAATTAACGATTGGCATGATCACCATATTACTAGCTTGTGCAATTCCTAATAATTGTCCCACTGTTAATCGATTATAATGTATTAACACAATGCCAAAGAGCAATGTCAAAAAAAACATGGCTTGAGAAATAAATGAATTTAAAGAAGAAAGTATCTTTATAAATCCATTGTTTTTTAAAGTATTTTGTTCTAAATTCTTATTCTCAATGTCCAGACCGTCACAAAATACTTTTTCCAAATTTAAAATCTTTATATCTCTAAAACAACGACACAGATTTTTAATAGAACAAAGCCATTGCTTCATTGAATCCAAATAATTCATTTGATTCTTCTTTAAACTGTTTTTAAAAATACTATTTATTAAAATTGTTATAAAAGCACAAAAGAGCAGAAATATTAATATTTCTACACTTAGATTTGCGATATATAGACTTCCCAATATCAATGAAATGGTTAATGAGAACACATTTAATTTTGAAGAAACATAATTATCAATTACCACATTCACTTCATTATTAAATTCATTCAATATCTCACTGCTATCCTTTTTTTGAAACGATTCTATATTTCTGGAAGCATACGATTGATACAAATTTTGATTAAGACTATAACGTATTTTATTCTTCAACACCTCTACTACATATTGTTGTAAAGTGGAAACAATTAAATAGACACCTAAAAATATCAATACGATCACTATAAGGCTTGAAATTGAATCCAGAAGATGATCATCAAATATATAGCTCATCAAGATTGATTTCAATAGATCCACTACTGAATATGAAACAATGAGAATAAGCGAAATAAAATATAATACTTTATGATTCTGAACAAGTTTAAACATAAATAACCCCTTTTCCTTAGGGTTATTATTTTTCAAGACCAAAAAAAAGGCAAGAAACTGTCATTGAGAAATAAATGGATTTCTTGTCTATATTAAGTTCAATTTATCGTGTGATCTTGCACAAAACTAATATTAAATAAAATTATTTGCGACACAAATATCTTTATATTTATGCAAGTATTCACAATTTTTTATGAATAAGAATTTAAATAAAGAAGAATCATTTTTTAATTCTTTTAATCGATTCTGATAGCCTACATTCAATTGATAATCCTCATTTAGCATCATAGAGAAAACATCAATATACTTAGAATCATCTAATTCTTTGATTAATCTTTTTGCATCTCCAACATTTTCTTTTAGAATCTCATATACAAATAAAACTTCTTTATATTTGACTGCAAAAAAGTCATCCGTACATGATTTTAATCCTTTCTTTAAATATTGATTTCCCTTTTCCATACAATCCTTATGCTGTATCATAGTTGCTCCTAGATTAAAAAAAGCCAACATTTTATATTGTGAGTCATACTGAGCCGCACTTGTATAATATTTTTCAGCTTGATTTAAATCTATATCAAGACAAAGCCATCCTAATGAACAAAGGATTTCCGCAATCAATTTTTTATTACCTAATTCCACCGCATAATTTAAACATGTTTTATACAGATCGTATGCCGCAAAAGTATTTTTTTGGTACGCATATAGATTGGCTTTGGCCTTCAACCTTCGTATAAATATCCATTCCTCATTATCAGATAGTTCCATATTTCCAGAAGATAATCTAAACAAATTAAAATATTCTCTTTGCGAATCATCCATGTATGAATAATACGCTTCCACTTCAGCAAGTGATATATTGATTTGAGAATTCATTTCAGAAGCAAACAGTAAAAACAATTGATATTGAACAAATAAACAGGATGACACAACCTCATCTTTATATTCCAACAATTCATCCATTACCTTAAATATTTTTGAATCCGATGACATATAGTATTTAAATTAATTAATGATATACACTATGCGATTTATTTAGAGGATGCTTGTGAAGGTGTTTATATTGTTGAGCCAATTATCCTATATGACTACAAACCAAATGGTGAATTGGTCGATGAAGATACGAAAGAGATGTTAACAGGCATCTTAGAAACAACGCAAAGACTAAATACCTATAATTGTACAAAAGTATTATTAGAGCAACTTTAAGCAAAAGAAAAAGCAGTTTAACGACTGCTTTCTTTCATATATTCAAAATATTCTCTACCTACTTTATTCTTCTTCCAGTTTTGTAGAATCTTGAAACCAGGATATGAGAAGATGACTTCACATAGTGTTTCTACAATCATACCTGTAAAGGCACACACAACACATTGTACCAATGTCCATCCAAAGAATTGGTGTGACACAATCAATGCGAACGTTAGATTGTCGCAAAACTGACCAATACCCGTAGATACATAAGAGCGGAATGCATACGATTTAAAGTTGCTGTTGTTGTTAGAAATCTTACCTAACATGGAATTCGTATAGTTATTCACAATGGCAGAAACAATAAACGCAATTGTACTTCCAAATAGTACATACCAAGTACCACCAATTGTTCCGTCTAATGCCCCATTAATAATGGCTTCTGATCCTTCTACATAGGATTCACCCCATACGCCAGGAATCTTTGATGCCAAGAAGAAGACTAGGCACATACCTAAATTCACCAACACCGCTACAAGTGATGCTTGTGTTGCAGCTTTAGGACCAAAATGTTTTGTGATGACATCCATACATAAGAATGAAAGCCAGCTTACCACAATTCCACAATCTAGTGCCATAAAGCTAAATGGCAAGTTAATACTTTTGTTTGCCAAAAGATTCATAGTGATGACCGAAACAATAAAAAGTGTCATCGTAAGTGAAGGTATACTTCGTAGTAATACACTCACTTCTTTAACTTCCGTTTTAATTCTATTCATTTTTTACCCTCCTGTTTTTTTAAAGATGGTTGGGAAGCAAAACATCTTTGTTCAAACCATATAAGTCTAATATGTTTTTAATTATTTGTCAAAGTTTATATCACTTATGCTATGATTAATTGCGGTGATACATATGACTTTAAAACTATACGAACAAGAAAGCTACCAAACAACATTTCATGCCCATGTTATTTCATGTATTAAAAAGAATGAATTATATGACATAATCTTGGATCAAACCCTTTTCTTTCCTGAAGAAGGTGGACAAACATGTGACAAAGGAACGTTGAATGGCATTGAAGTAGTGGATGTGCAAATCATAAATGATGAAATTCATCATTATACGCACTCTGCATTAAATGGTGATGTACAAGGTATTATTGACTGGACTCATCGCTACACCAATATGCAACATCATACAGGAGAACACATTCTTTCTGGATTGATACACAAAGAATATCATGTGGATAATGTTGGATTTCATTTAGGATACAATGAAATTACAGCCGATTATGCGATGGACTTAAATAATGATCAAATTAAAAGAATTGAAGCTTTAGTGAATTCTGTCATCTTTTCAAATAAACCTGTTAAGTCCTATTACTTAGATGATTATTCCAACATTGAATATCGTGCAAAACTTAACTTAGACAAACCACGCCTTGTCGAAATTGAAGATGTAGATTTATGTGCATGTTGCGCACCCCATGTAAAAAGTACGATTGAAGTGGGATTGTTTAAAATCATTAAATCGATAAAGATCAAAAAAGGCACACGCCTATTCTTCCTATGTGGAAAACTTGCCTATGAAGACTATGTCTTAAAACATGATCAGTCTATTCAAATCTCAAATCAATTGTCTTCAAACATTGAAGCTTTATCATTCAATGTACAACGCGTATTAGATGAAAATTATGCTTTGAAACAAAGAATCAAACAATTAAATAAAGAAATGATTGATCATTTAATCATTGAACATAAAGAAAACCAAATCGTTCTATGTGATGAACTCGATCGAGATACACAATTGTATTACTACAATAAGCTTGTATCTTTTAGCGACAACTATGTTTTACTTGTTTCTAAACAAAAAGATAATTATCGTTTTATGACCAACTCTAAAGACATATTCTTACAACTCAAAGAAAGACATCCAGTTCGTGGTGGAGGAAAAAATGATTTCTTTCAAGGAACGCTAGATACAGTTAATGAGCAGCTATTTGATTAGCTGCTCATATTTCTTGTATAGCGAGCGTATTTAAAGCCTCTGAAATCTCTTCTTTCGATAAACATACCATTCTATGATTGGCATCATAATAATCAAACTTTTTAATGAAGCCCATTAAATCACGATACTTCACTAATCGATCATTCATAAATACATACCACTCTTCTATTCCCTCAATTTGATTCAATACAACATATGGCTCTACTGGAAGAATCGTTAGTATATCAGCTCCTAATGCATACATACCAATTCTTCTACCATGTACATTATAGATTCTTGGCGTGGCATAATATGCATCCAAAGCTTGTTGATTATGTAGATATTGACCAAACAAATCTAAATCTGTGCCAAAATCATTCAATTCATTTTCCCCAATTGAAATCGGATGAAGAATGCCAAAGATTTCAAAATACTTATGATCCGATAATTTACTCTTCAAGTCCATAAGTGCATCGGCGCTCGTTCTTTTATCATACACCATCTGCAAATCAATATCCTTTATGTTCATTAGCCAATCGTCTTTCACAAATTCATCAGTATCCATATATTCACAATATACTTTCACTAAATAATAAAACAATTGAATTTCATCCATACTTGTAGGAAGACTTAAATTCAAACAAATATCATGATTTTGAATATATATTTCAATTCCTCTTTGAAGATATTTATGATCAAATAAGATTGTATGATTCCCTATTTGATTCGGAATTAATTGACAATTTTCATCCATAACCCCAAAAGATAAGTGAGACAGTTTAACTAAATCATCGATTATAAACTTTTTTCTACGAAAGAAACCCTTCTGCATAATACGAATATTCACAGACATACAAACACCCGCTCTCTACCAAAATCATACACTGAAACAAGCGTTTTTTATAGCTAAAACCATTTTTTCTTTTTAAAGTAAATCACTTCTAAAATAATGATCAATATACAGACTCCCATCACAATGAAATATCCATAGGAAGTATCTAATTCTGGCATAGCCTTAAAATTCATACCATACCATCCAGTAATTAAAGTTAGTGGCATGAATATCGTTGTCACAATCGTTAAAAACTGCATAATTTGATTCTGACGCATCTCCACTTGTGTTTGATGCATTTCACGAAGCTGAATGGAATACTCTGCCAAACGATCCGTAACATTCGATAGACGTGTTAGTCTTTTCTCTAGTGTTTCAAAATGTGTATCATTATAAAATTCCTGCAAGTTTTGTACCACTTCAATCATCTGATCATAGTATGAATCAAAAGCACTTATCGTTTTCCTCATTTCAAAGATTTGCGACTCATAATGAGATCCCGTATGCGACATTAACTGATCTTCTATTCTTTCAAGTTTCATTTCTAATTTTTGAAGAAACTCCATATCCTCTTGAATCAATATATTCATCAAATTTAGAATACATTCACTAGGCTTATTCCCTGAAATCTTTTGTTTAAAAATATGTTCAGGATCGCAAACCAAAAAATCACTATCATTTAATTCGATACTAAACATCTTCTTATTCTTAGATTTTGATTTGGAAGGAACCCAAAAAGAACCCGATAGCCGCTGATCCTCTTTATGCACTCTACAATAATGAATATGATTTAAACGCTTTTCATTTATTACCTCTATCTTCATAATTTCCCCCCTTAAAAAAAGAATACACCATATAGGTGCATTCTTGTAGTTATTCAATTGGAATAAATTTATTTTCTTCGACTTGTTTAGGTGCTTCCTTAGGAACAACGATCTTCAATTCACCATTGTCAAAGGATGCCTTAACATCTTCCTGATGAATACCTTCACCAACATAGAAGCTTCTTGAATAAGATCCACTAACACGTTCTTTACGAACAACACGACCCTTTTCATCCTTGTCTTCTGTATTTGAACCATGCGTAGCAGTTACTTTCAAATATCCATCCTTCAATTCCATCTGGATATCTTCCTTTTTAACTCCAGGAAGTTCCATGCTCATTTCATAGTTTCCTTCTTTTTCCACAATATCTGTCTTCATGACATCACTGGTTGTATTTCCTGTAAAGAAATCATCAAATAAATCAAACATTGGATAGTACTTCATAAATATCGCCTCCTGATTACTAGATTATGAAATCTATCTTCAAGTTACGGGATATCTTTTGACTTATCTCTAACTTCAATTATCATTATAGTCACTTTTTTAGCACTGTCAACATTTAAGTGCTAATTTTTTTTACAAAAAATTAGAGTGTGATTTCTCACACTCTATTTACCCATTTCATTCATAGAAATCATTGAGAAACTCAAAGATTCCAATACTTTAATTAAGGCATGTGCCGTATCTAAACTTGTCATACAAGAAATATTATTTTCTGCAGATACACGACGAATCAAGAATCCATCTTTACTTGTAGAATTATCTTTATTTGACATTGTGTTGATGACAAAGTTTACATGACCATGACGAATAATATCCAATACAGTTTCATTTCCATTATCCTCATTGACTTTGGCCGCTACATGTACAAATAAGCCATTATCTTCTAAGAATTTAGCTGTACCCTTCGTCGCATAAATACCATATCCAATGTTATAGAAACGTTTTGCGATTTCTAAAGCATCCTGTTTATTATCATCATCAATTGTTAGTAATACACTTCCATGTAAAGGAATATTGATTCCTGAAGCTACTAAAGCTTTGTACAATGCTTTTTCTAAGTTGACATCACTACCCAAAGCCTCACCTGTAGATTTCATTTCAGGTCCTAAGACTGTATCTACACTACGTAATTTCGCAAATGAGAATACTGGTGCTTTGACAAAGACTCTTTCTTTATCTTCAGGATGGTATCCTGGTGTTAAGCCTTGATCTTCAATACTTTCACCTAATACACACTTAGTCGCAATTTGAGACATAGGAACACCTGTAATCTTAGATAAGAATGGTACGGTACGAGAGGAACGTGGGTTTACCTCTAATACATAAACATTATTTTCTTTATCTACAATGAACTGAATGTTGTATAAACCAACAAATTCAAAGCCTTCACCAATTCTTGTTCCATAATCAATGATCGTTTCTTTCACCTTCTCATTGATGATCTGTGTAGGATATACACTAATTGAGTCACCAGAGTGAATACCCGCACGCTCGATATGTTCCATTACACCTGGAATATATACGTTCTTTCCATCCGCAATCGCATCGATTTCTAGTTCTTTACCAACAATATATTTATCAACTAAGATTGGTGCATCATGACTGATTTCTTTTACAGCTGTTGCCATATATACTCTTAATTCATCATCATTATGTACAATTTCCATTGCACGACCACCCAATACATAACTTGGACGAACAAGTACTGGATAACCAATCTTATTGGCAATAACGAGTGATTCTTCTACTGTTACTGCAGTTTCACCTTGAGGTTGAGGAATATTCAATTTATGTAACATCGCTTCAAATTCATGACGGTCTTCCGCTAAATCAATAGAGTGTAGTGAAGTACCTAGAATCTTAACACCATGTTCTACCAATGAATCGGCTAAGTTGATCGCTGTTTGTCCACCAAATTGAACAATAACACCTAATGGTTTTTCTAAATCAATTACGTGCATTACATCTTCTGTAGTTAGTGGTTCAAAATACAATTTATCACTAATTGAGAAATCGGTTGATACAGTTTCAGGGTTGTTGTTGATAACAATAGCTTCATAGCCTTCTTCACGCAAAGTCTGTACACAATGTACTGTCGCATAGTCAAACTCAACACCTTGTCCGATACGAATTGGTCCTGAACCTAATACAACGATTTTTTTACGATCTGTACGTTCAGATTCATTTTTATGTTCATAACTTGAATAGAAGTATGGAGTTGCACTCTTAAACTCACCCGCACAAGTATCTACCATCTTATATACTGGCATGATTCCATTTTCTTTACGCAAGTTATATAAGTCGAATTCTTTCATATCCCAATTACGTGCAATGTAGCTATCCGCAAAACCATATTTCTTTAATTTACGTAAAACTTCAACATCTTTGGGATTTTCCATCATTAGCTTTTCTAAGCTGATAATTCTTGACAAGTGACACAAGAAGAAATTATCCATCTTCGTTACATTATGAATTGTCTCCATATCATATCCATCGCGAAGCCATTGTGTAACCGCAAAGATTCTTTCATCATCACACTTCTTGATTTTTTCAAGTAATTCTTCTTTCGTTAATCCAGCCAATTCTTTTTTGTATATATGATCCACTTTCATCTCTAAAGAACGAACTGCCTTCAAGAAAGATTCTTCAAAGTTACGTCCAATGGACATAATTTCACCCGTCGCCTTCATCTGTGTTCCTAAATGACGATCTGCATTAGGGAACTTATCAAATGGGAAACGTGCAAACTTCGTTACAATATAGTCTAATGCAGGTTCAAAACATGCATAACTTGTTTTAGTAATTGGGTTAATAATTTCATCTAAGCCTAAACCAACCGCTAATTTAGCACTAATCTTCGCAATTGGATATCCTGTTGCCTTACTAGCTAGAGCAGATGAACGAGATACACGAGGGTTAACTTCGATGACATAATATTTAAAACTATTTGGATTTAATGCCAACTGTACGTTACATCCACCACAGATTTTTAATGCACGAATAATTTTCAAAGATGCATTACGAAGCATTTGGTTTTCTCGATCTGTCAAAGTTTGAACTGGCGCAACAACCGTACTATCTCCAGTATGCACACCTACTGGATCAATATTTTCCATGTTACATACAACAATCGCATTATCTTTGGCATCGCGCATTACTTCATATTCAATTTCTTTATATCCGGCAATACTTTGTTCAATCAAACATTGATGTACAGGACTAGCCTTTAATCCAGAATCACAAATTTCACGAAGTTCAGCCTCATCATCTGCGAAACCTCCACCCGTTCCACCAAGTGTATAAGCTGGACGAACAACTAATGGATATCCTTCGCGTTTTGCGAATTCAACAGCTTCTTCTACTGTATGAACAATCATACTTTCTGGTACTGGCTCATTGATTTCCTGCATTAAAGAACGGAACAATTCACGATCTTCTGCACGGTTGATCGCATGTAAGTCTGTACCTAAAATTTCTACACCAAACTCATCTAAGATTCCATCTTCATGTAATTCTACAACTAGGTTTAATCCTGTTTGACCACCTAATGATCCTAAAATGGCATCGGGTCTTTCTTTATAAATAACTCGTTTTGCGAAATCAACAGTCAAAGGCTCAATATAAACACGGTCTGCGATGGCTGTATCTGTCATGATTGTGGCAGGGTTTGAGTTAATCAAAATAACTTCATATCCTTCTTCACGAAGGGATTGACATGCCTGACTTCCGGCATAATCAAATTCAGCAGCCTGACCAATGATAATTGGACCAGAACCGATCACTAAGATTTTTTTGATATCTGTACGTTTAGGCATTTTTATTCTCCTCCATTAATTCAATAAATTGATCAAACAAGTAACGAGAATCTTCAGGTCCTGCACTTGCTTCTGGATGATATTGCACCGCAAAACATGGGTAATCTTTATGGCGAACACCTTCACAACTCTTATCATTTAATGCTTGGTGTGTCATTTCCAAACGCGTATCCTTCAAGCTATCAATATCTACCGCAAAACCATGGTTTTGAGAAGTAATTTCTACTTTACCTGTTGAAAGATTAACTACAGGATGGTTAGCTCCACGGTGTCCAAATTTCAATTTATATGTTTTTGCACCACAAGCCAAAGAAATCAACTGATGACCTAGACAAATTCCAAATACAACCGTTTGAGGAATCAATTCTTTAATCGTTTCAATAGCGACTTTTACATCGGTAGGATCACCAGGACCATTCGACAACATAACTCCATCTGGACGATAAGATAAGATTGTGCTTGCTGGTGTATCATATGGAACAATTACTAAATCACATCCACGTTTTGATAGTTCACGAACAATACCTAATTTTGCCCCAAAATCCATCAATACAACTTTCTTACCACGATTTGGGATTGGGAATACTTTATTTGTCGAAACACGAGCCACTTGATCATGTAAGAAATCAGCGGCTTTTAAACCAGCAACTACCGCATCTACATTGGCATCCACATCAGCCATAACTGCCTTCATGGTACCTACGTTACGAATCTTCATTGTGATTTCACGTGTATCAATATCATAAATACCTGGAATATTTTCACGTTTTAAGAAATCATCTAATGTTTCTGAACATCTGAAATTGCTTGGAAATTCACAATAGTCCTTAACGACAAATCCAAATACACATGGAACCATGCTTTCATTATCATCACGGTTGATTCCATAGTTACCAATCAATGGATATGTCATCATTACAATTTGTCCACAATATGAATTATCTGTCAAAATTTCTTGATAACCCGTCATTGACGTATTAAATACCAATTCACCAATTTGGAAGTTGTCACTACCAAACGCTGTTCCGCGATATACACTTCCATCCTCTAAAATCAAAAGTCTTTCCATAATTTGTCCTTTCTGTTATTTACTCAAAAAAAAGATTAGCAAACAATACATTGCCAATCTTTAAATGGAACTATTAAAAAGTATAGCACTACGAAGAATACTATTCATCTCAACCGCTGACGTTTTTTTCATAAATAAAACTAGGTTCTTGATCATAGATATCCTCCTTTGAAAAAAAATCACTATATTTTCCTGTTTAGTATACTACCACAAATCATAAAAATTTCAACAAGAAAAGTAAAAAAAAGATGTGATATCTCACACCTTATTTTGACATAGTTGCTTCAATTTCCTTATATGTTTCAACAGGGTTTGCACTCTTTGTAATTGAACGACCAACTACGATATAGTCACAACCTTGTTCTTTCGCAAATGCAGGAGTCGCGACACGCTTTTGATCATCTTTAGAATCACTTGCCAAACGAATACCAGGAGTAACTGTTAAGAAGTCTTCTCCACAAGCTTCGTGAATCGCCTTAGCTTCATGTACGGAACATACAACACCATCTAAGCCTGCTTCTTTGGCATTCTTCGCATATTTAATAACACAATCAATCACTTCACCTGGAATTCCTAATTCGTTATTCATAGCTTCTTTAGAAGTACTAGTAAGCTGAGTTACACCGATACACATAGGACGTTTTCCATCTTTAGCCCCTTCATTCAAACCATCAATGGCAGCCTTCATCATCGCAATGCCACCAGCACAGTGTACATTGACAATATCTACACCTAAGTTCGCTAAGTTTTTCATTCCACCCTTAACTGTGTTTGGAATATCATGCAATTTCAAGTCTAAGAAAATGTGGTGACCCATTTCCTTCACTGTTTTTACCATTTCTAAACCACACGCATATGTTAATTCCATACCAATCTTTACATATACAGGTTCATCAAATTGTTTTAAGAAATCTACAACTTCTTCTTTACTAGAAAAATCTAGTGCTACAATTGTCTTACTCATTATTTAAAACTCCTTCCAACTGCTTCTTCAATATTCTTATATCCATATTTCTCTAATACTTTTGGAAGATCCTCAATGATTTTTGGACATACATAAGGATCCACAAAGTTTTGGGCACCCACTTCAACAGCACTTGCCCCAGCATTTAAGAATTCCAATACATCTTCTGCACAAGTAATTCCACCAACACCAATGATTGGAATATTTACGGCCTGTGCCACTTGATATACCATTCTTAATGCAACTGGCTTAATGGCAGGACCAGAAAGACCACCTGTCACATTGGCAAGTAATGGTTTTCCCGTCTTCAAATTGATGCGCATACCCATTAAAGTATTGATCAATACAATACCATCTGCACCGGCTTCTTCAACAGCTTTGGCAATTTCTACAATATCTGTTACGTTTGGTGAAAGCTTCACATATACAGGTTTTGTAGCTGCTTCCTTACAAATCTTTGTCACATGTGCTGCAAGCTCAGGTTTCGTTCCCAAACCAATACCACCATGTTTTACATTAGGACAAGAAATATTTAATTCATACGCCTTGATTACTGGCTGATCATTTAATTTCTTGATAACCTCTACATAATCTTCTTCACATGCACCCGCCACATTGGCCATGATTTCTGTATCATACTGTGCAAGGAATGGAAGTTCATTTTTGATAATTGAATCTACGCCCTTATTTTGTAGACCAATCGCATTCAACATTCCCATTGGAGTTTCGGCAATTCTTGGTGTAGGATTTCCAAAACGCTCTTGTGGCGTAGCCGATTTAATGGCAATACCACCTAATACACTCAAATCATATAGTTCGGCATATTCTTTACCAAATCCAAAACATCCACTAGCTGGAATAATTGGATTTTTTAAATTTAATCCAGGTAGTTTTACTGAAATATCCATTATAAAGCCACCTTTCCCATTTCAAATACAGGACCATCCTTACATACACGTAATGAATGTCCTTCTACATCTTTCACAACACATCCCATACAAGCACCTAGACCACATGCCATACGAGCTTCTAATGAAATATAGCCTTCACTATATTGTTCATTGATTGCCTTCAACATAGGTAGAGGTCCACAACTTAACACAAATGGACATGTCACATTGTTTTCTTTGATCGCATCTAATGCTGTACCCTTTGTACCTAATGAACCATCCATGGTTGCGACATATACATCGCATCCTAAAGCCTTAAATTCATCCACATAGAATACGCTACCTGCATCATTTGCACCTAATACTACAGTTACACGTGCATCTTTACTTAAATATTGTTTGGCTGTTTCATATAGTGGTGGTACACCAACACCTCCACCAATCAACAACACTTCTTCTTTATCTTCAATTGGAAAACCATTTCCAAGTGGACCAAAGATATCTAATTTTCCTTCAAGTTCAGTCATTTTTAAAGTACCTTCACCAAGCACCTTGTAGATAATGACCAAAATATCTTCCTTAATTTCACTAATCGAGATGGGTCTTCGCAAATAGAAACCTGGAACTGTGATTTCAATGAATTGACCAGGCTTAGCTATTTTAGCTAAGTCTGTTTTCAATTCCATTTTCCAAATATCTTTTGCGATTTCCACATTCGACAGAATCTTCGCAAATTCCTGCATACTATTTCCCCATTTCATTCATAGAAACCATTGAGAAACTCAATGACTCTAAAACTTTCACTAATGCATTCGCTGTATCTAAACTTGTCATACAAGAAATGTTATTTTCTGCAGACACACGACGAATCAAGAATCCATCAGCACTTGTGTTCTTCTTATTAGACATTGTGTTAATGACAAAGTTTACACGTCCATTACGAATAATGTCTAGAACGTTTTTACCATCTTCTGTTTCAATCTTACTAGCACCATGAACATACAATCCTTCAACTTCAAATAAGTCTGTCGTACCCTTTGTTGCATAGATTCCATATCCAATATTTGCGAAGCGTTTCGCCAATTCTAGTGCTTCTTGTTTATTCTCATCATCAATTGTCATTAATACATTTCCATACTGTTTTTCCATCTACAATGGTTTCCTTTACTTGCGCATTTACGCTCCAACCATTAAATGGCGTATTTTTCCCCATGGATTCAAATGTATCTATGTCGATCAAAGATTCATGTTCTAAATCTACTAAAACCAAATCGGCATTATAGCCCTCTTTAATTTGTCCTATATTCTCTAAGCCAAAACGCTTAGCAGGTGCAGCCGACATCCAATTTACCAATTGAGCCAATGTCCAACGTTTTTGGCGGTGAACAAACTCTGTGTATAGTAAGGCAAATGCGCTTTCTAATGAAACAATCCCAAATGGTGCTTTATCCATAGAACGCTTCTTTTCTTCAGAGGTATGTGGTGCATGGTCATTGGCAATGCAATCCAATGTTCCGTTTTCCAAGCCTTCAATCAAAGCCATACGGTCTTCATGACTTCTTAAAGGTGGATTCATTTTCCAGTTTGGTCCAGCCACATCTTTATCTTCTAATAATAAGTGGTGTACTGTAACTTCAGCACTTACATTCGAACCTGATTCTTTTGCGTTTTTTAATGCTTCTACACTTTCTTTAGCTGAAATGTGGCAAGCATGATAAGCGTTTCCTATTTCTTTTGTGATTTCTAAATCACGAATCAATTGTGCACTTTCACAGGCACTTGGAATTCCAAGCCAGCCCTTAGATGTCACAACTTCACTGTCATGTACACAAGCCCCTGGTCTACGATAACTCATATCTTCTGTATGAGCTACAATCATGCAGTCATTTTCTTTCGCCTTTTCCATGGCTTCTTTCATGATTTCTGGTGTAGCTACCCCAACACCATCATCACTGAACCAGCGTACACCTAATTCTTTGATACCCTTCATATCCACTACTTCTTTACTTGCCTCTTCTAATGTAATGCAAGCATATGGATATGTATGTACTACAGATTCTTTTTTGATTAATTGTTGATAGTCTTTCATTGTGTCTACATCATCTGGAAAAGGAATGACATTTGGCATCGCAAACACAGAAGTAAATCCTCCATGTGCCGCCGCTAAACTACCTGTATGAATGGTTTCTTTTTCACTGTGTCCAGGTTCTCTAAAATGCACATGTACATCCACTAATCCTGGAATTACAGTTAAGCCTGTGGCATCAATCACTTCACAGTCTTTTGAGATAGAATCATCAATCTGAATGATTTTTCCTTCGTCAATTAAAATATCTTTCTTTTCGAGACGATTGTCAATTAAAACTTGACCATTTTTGATTAAACGCATACTTATTTTTTCTCCTTGAATGGAGCAAAACCAAATCCACGTTTAATAACGGCCTTTCTAACCAACATACCATTGTGCATTTGTTCAAAAATTCTTGATTTTTCAGCTTCCACTAAATCCGTATCGATTTCAACACCACGATTAACAGGAGCTGGATGCATCACGATAGCCTTGTCTTTCATTCTTGCATAACGTTCTTTTGTAAGACCATACTTTTCTAAGTATTCACTATCTGTCATACCGGCCATTCCAGAGCCTCTTTCTTTCTGGATACGAAGCATCATGACAACATCTGCCCATTCAATGGCTTCATCAAAGTCAATTGTTGGATAGCCAGGTCTTTCCCATTCTTTTGGTCCGGCAAAACGAACGGTTGACCCTAATTCTTCTAAAGCTTCTTTATCACTAGCAGCCACTCTTGAATGTAAGATATCTCCACAGATTACTACATTTAAGCCTTCTAGTGTACCAAATTCATTTTGCATAGTTAGTAAATCTAACAAGCATTGTGTTGGATGGTTTCCTGCACCATCTCCAGCATTTAAAATTGGAATATTGATATTTTCCAATTCTTTAAAATACTCATCTTGAGAATGACGGATTACCACCATGTCATACCCAATTGATTCAAATGTCTTTACTGTATCATAAAGAGTTTCTCCCTTTGTGACACTAGATGCTCCTGCCGCAAAATCGGCTACTTGGCATCCTAATTGGTGCTGTGCACTTTCGAATGAGAAATGTGTTCGAGTTGAAGCCTCAAAAAAAAGATTAGCAACCAATGCTTTCTGCATTGGTAATTGCCAATCTTTAAAGGAACTATTAAAAAGTCTAGCATCATCAAGAATGCTATAGATGTCTTCAACTGACAGATCTCTCATGGATAATAACGAATTTTTGTTCATATAATCCTCCTTGTGATCTTAAAAAAATGGATTTAAAAAGTCCCTTTTCAAATCCAATTTCTCTTTCATATATACTACCATAAATCATGGATTTTTCAACAATAAAATTCTTCAATACACCAAAGAACGAACTCTATTTACGACATATATGTTTAAACTATTTTTTGATTGCGATACACTCAATTTCTACCTTTGCATTTTTAGGCAATGCAGCTACTTCAAAGCAGCTTCGAGCAGGATATATACCATCAAAGTATTTCGCATATTCTTCATTTACTTTCGCGAAATCATTCATGTCATCCAATAATACGGTTGTCTTAACAATATCATCATATGTTAAGCCTGAAGCTTCTAATAATACACCAATATTTTCAAAGGCTTTCTGAGTTTGTTCAACAACATCTTCACCAACCAAATTTCCTTCTGTATTCACACCTAATTGTCCAGATAAAAATACAAGTCCTTCTGTAGCAATCCCTGCTGAATATGGCCCTAATGCCTTAGGTCCTTTTGTACTACTAATTTGTTGTTTCATTTTGTTTCTCCTAATCCAATAATTCTTTATCAATGATTTGAAAATTTGCTCTATGAATATACAAAGCCTTACCATCAATCATAAGCTTCGTCATTTTTGGTAAATTATCTGGAATCTTCCAATACACCTTATCTCCAGAGTAGGCGGCAATTGGCTGTCCTAATTGGGATTTAATGACTACAATTCTTCCTTTGCCAAACATATTTTTATACTTGTTGATAAAGCGAGCAACAGACGTATTGTCTGATATTTGTCCATGTGTATTTGAATCAATATCTTCTTGTGTGAAATCCACATCTGGTGTTAAGCCTTTTTGTTCAAAAATACAAGTATCTCCACATGATTCTATTTCTTTTCCGTCTACCGTTATCGTAATTACACTTGATAATTCATAGCCACGGACAACATGTCCATCTTCATCATAGGAAGTAGACTCTACCGCATTACCTGTAATACTAATTTTATCTCCACTTGTCTCCATGACTTCACTACCATAATTATCATACGTATAGATCGTATATCCATTACCTACTAAATTGCCCTTGATATCATTAAGTGCTGATTGAAACATGCTACAACCACTCAATAATATACATAGGCATACTACACTTATTCTTTTTATATTCTTATTCATATTTCCCCCGTTTTATAATGAAGCATTCATAATGAATGACTTAATAATTATTTTATCAACATTTTTTCAATCGACTCTTCACTTACTGAGAAGATGGAGGCGATAGCTTTAACCCCAAATCCCTTGTCCATCATTTTTTGATACATTTCAAGCTCCTCCTCTAATTCTTATAAATCCAACCATTCCACATCCATTAATGTCTAGACGACTCTTAATGAAAAGCTTATTTGCTGCATTCCAAGGCCTTTCTCCTGTATAAAATACTAGAATGTGCACCATTGGTAGTCTATCTTTAGCATTGTACATATAAGAAAAGAAGAGATTTTTTCTCTTCATATCAATTACTTAATACTCGTTTTAAATTTTCAACAGATATCGAACAAACCTTGGAAATCTCATTGACACTCATTCCATTCTTTAACATAGTTTTGTACAAAAGAACCTGTCCTAGTTCTACACCCTGTTCAATGCCTTGCTCAACACCTTGTTTGATTCCTTTTTTTATTCCTTCAGCTTCCCATTCCTTTGACTTTGCTTCCAGCCATCTTTTTTCAGCTTCACACATTTCAATCTCCTCCTTTTCCTCTAATTCTTCTAAATCCAACCATTCTACATCCGTCAATGTCTTGACGACTTTTAACACACTGCTTTTCACAAGTCCAAAATGATTACTCGTTCCTTCATAAATAGATTGATCATAAATACTTCGACATATGTAAAATAGATTATACACGTCTTCTTCATTAAAATTATATGAAGTATTTCCTGTGATTTCAATCAGATTCATTTTGTAGTCATGGAAATAGGATTCAAATCTTTCATCCACCTCGACTAGCTCAGAAAGCTGTCTTGCTGCATTCCAAGGCCTTTCACCTGTATAGAATACCAGAATGTTTACCATAGGTAGTTTCTTATTATTCCTATTCTTCTTTGACTTCTTTAACATTCGCTCATACGCTACAAACTCATATACTGCAGCCCTTACAACCATGGACATATCCACATAACTTTGATTCTCAATAATAAATGCACTATAAAGATTTCCATCATTGTACTTACGAATCACATCCACATGTTTTTCTAGATCCATATTCGAATCATTCATCTCTGAATCAAGTTCCATACAGTTTTCAGGTTTAAGAACTCTTTTGCCATCAAAGAAGTACGCATTAAAGAAGTCGACAAAATAGGCATTGTTTTCTAAAAACTCTTTCATAATTTTGTCTTTTGATTTATTCATGTGATTTCATCACCTCCTATCTCATATACGAAATAAATGGAGGTTTCTCTAGAAAAGTTGCATTTGTTAAAAAAATTTTACGTTAAAATATAGAATTTCTTGCACAAAATATGTATAATAAGCCCATAAAGGGAGTAGCCTGCACATATATGTGTTTACAGCTTCGTCAATACGATATTAAATCCGGACTGTGATGAAATGGCAAGACTTTGGTACATGAGACCAGAGTCTTTTTATTTTATCTGGTCCAGGAGGAAAACATATGAACATAATTTTATTAGTATTAGGATTTATTCTACTACTAAAAGGAGCCGATTGGTTTGTCGATGGATCAAGCAGTATCGCATCACGCTTTGGCATACCCCAACTGATTATTGGACTTACTATCGTTGCGATGGGAACGAGTCTACCAGAAGCCTTCGTTTCTATTACAGCTGCTTTAAAATCGAATGCGGCCATCACAATCGGAAATGTTGTTGGAAGTAACATTTTAAATGTAGGAATCATTCTTGGCATTACAGCACTCATTCGTCCATTACATATTCAAAATAGTACAATCAAATATGAAATGCCATTTATGATGCTTGTAACACTAGTACTCATTCTACAAGGCATAAACAATACTATTTCACGCTTTGACGGTATTATCTTATGGTTATTCTTCCTTGGTTACTTATACTACATTTTCAGAATGACAAAAAATCAAACCGAAGAAGCAGAAATCAAAAAGACAAACCCATTATTTATTCCACTCGGACTTGTATGTTTAATGATTGGAAGTAACTTTGCGGTAGATGCAGCCACAAACATTGCCATTTCACTAGGTGTTAGCCAAAGATTTATCGGCCTAACCATTGTTGCCTTAGGAACATCTTTACCTGAACTTGTCACTTCGGTAACGGCCGCCAAAAAAGGCAATGCCGATATTGCGATTGGAAACATCATTGGATCGAATATCTTTAATATCCTATTTGTCGTAGGTTCTAGTGCACTTATTACTCCCGTACCTTTTGAACCTAACTTTATCATCGATTCCTTTGTCGCAATATTAATTGGTCTTATCCTTTATATTTGCAGTAAAAAAACAAGAGTTCTCGACAAAAAAGCCGGTATACTCTTGTTGATCACATATTTAATTTACTTTATTTATCTTCTTTAACAAATCCCGAATCTCTTCTAATAAGACAACAGTATCATCTTTTTTAGGTTCTTCCTGATCAAGTTGATCATTTGTTGTCTTTTTAAAATGAGCCAAAAACTTCAGCATTGCAAAGATGCATGCTGCCACAATCAAGAAATCTACAACATTTTGAATAAAATTACCATACGTAATTGTAGCTGTGCCTACTTGAATTTTTAAACCCGTAAAATCAAGTCCACCAATCAAAATACCCACAATCGGCATCAATATATCATTTACTAAGGAAGTCACAATTTTTCCAAAGGCACCACCAATAATGACACCCACTGCCATATCCATCACATTGCCTTTGGCAATAAACTCTTTAAATTCACTGATTGTTTTATTTGGCTTCATTTATTTCTTCTTATCAAAATGCAAAGTTTGTTTCAAAACAGTAGAACAAGCCAAGTCACCAATGACATTCACACAAGTAGCTCCCATGTCACACAAAGTATTTACTGAAATATAAACACCCAAGATTTGATTTGTTGGAATTCCTGCAATTGGACATAAAGCCGCAAAAGCAGCAATCGCACCACCTGGAACGCCTGGAGTACCAATACTTAACAATACGTTACAAGCAAGTACTGTAACCATTGTTCCAATGCTTAAATCAATACCTAAAGCTGTCGCAAAGAATGTAATCATAAATGACATCAAAATCGAAACGGCATCCATATTGATTGTTGCCCCTAAAGGAAGAGTCAACGAAGTGATTTCTTCAGGAATACCAATCTTTTCTGAAGCACACTTTAATGAAATGGGAATCGTAGCACTACTTGAACAAGTACCAAACGCATTCAATCCTGCTGGTGCAATATCTTTAAAAAATTGAATTGGATTGTATTTTCCAAAGAATTTGACCATACCACCATAAATAATAAACGCATATAAATAGAACGTAATATACAACGCCAATAATACCTGTCCTAATTGAAGCATTGTATCCACACCATTTGAATACATAACTGTAGCGATACATGCGAATACTCCAAATGGAGTCACATACATGATCTTACTTATAATAAAAATAGAAATTTGATAAATCGAATCACACAAATTAATAAATGGATCCGCCTTTTCCTGAATAGCCAAACATGCAAGTCCAATAATCACGGCAAACGCAAGAACTTGAAGCATATTTCCCGTTGCGAAAGCCTCTACTGGATTCGATGGAATAATATTCTGTAACGTATCCAACAACCCATTAAATGTTGCAGCCTCCACTTGTGTTTTTGTCGCAACAATATGCGCATTCTTACCCAAATGTAACATGCGAGGCAAAACCAAACCTAGACCCGAAGCTAAAGCTGTTGTACCTGTATACCATAATAAGGCATGTAAACCTACCTTACCCGTTTTAGCAATATCCCCAATGCCAATGATTCCCATCACTAAACTTGTAAATACAAGTGGGAAAATCATCATTTTTAATGCCGACATATATATGGAAGCAACAACGCTCAATGCGGTATTTGCCCATTCCGGCATAATAATTCCAACAATAACACCTGCAATCAAGCCAATGAAAATACCAAGTGTTATATTATATCCCTTCTTTTTCATAACTCTCCTCCAATAATGTAAATATTTTACCATACAATTACATGATTGTAAAAATTTACAATGTGCTAAAAAAGACACTGCCTAAAACAGTGTCATTTGATTTTCTTCATCCAACCCCTCTAAAGCATTCATATCCGCTAACTTTTCAACTAAAGTCTTTGAAAGCTGTGTACGCTTCAATACATCTTCCTTAGATAGGAATGGTTTTTCTTCTCTAGCCTTAACGACAGACAAACCTACGTTTGAACCCAAGCCATCAATACTTGTGAAAGGCGGAATAATTGCTTTTGGATCATCTGGATCCACAATAAATTCGGTGGCTGCACTACGATTAATACTAATATTCGAGAATCTAAAACCACGCAAAACCATCTCTAAAGCAAGTTCTAACGTATCATAAATAGCCAATTCTTTATCACTTGGTTTTTGTGTTTTATCCTCTTTCATATGTTTGATATCCGCCATTCTTTGGCGAATTGCAGCCTCACCCTGAATCATGGTCTGCACATCATAAGCATCACAACGAATACTAAAATACATACAATAATAATGTACTGGCATATGTACCTTAAACCACGCAATACGCACAGCCATCATAACATAGGCAACTGCATGGGCTTTAGGGAACATGTACTTAATTTTTGTACAAGAATCAATAAACCATTCTGGTACATTGTTCGCCTTCATTTCGGTAACCCACTCATCTTTTAAACCTTTACCCTTACGAACACTTTCCATGATGGTAAATGATAATTTTGGTTTAACACCATACCCCATCAAATCAACCATGATATCGTCACGACAACCAATAACTTCATTCAACTTACAAGTACCATTATCAATTAGATCTTTGGCATTTCCCAACCAAACATCGGTACCATGAGACAAACCAGAAATTGTGACTAATTCTGCAAACGTTGTCGGCTTAGTAAGTTCAAGAATACCACGAACAAATGGTGTACCAAACTCAGGAATACCCGCTGCTCCTGTAACTTCATTATACTTTGTCGTATCGATTTTTAGTGATTCCGTTGTTGAGAATATAGCCATAGTTGCCTGATCATTCATAGGAATCTGACGAACATTCACCCCTGTAATTCTTTCCAACATTTTCATAGCCGTAGGATCGACATGACCTAAAATATCAAATTTTAAGATATTATCATGAATCTGATGGAAATCGAAGTGCGTTGTTTTCCAAGTTGCATTTGGATTGTTTGCAGGATATTGTACAGGCGTAAAATCATGCACATCCATATCCAGTGGTACAACGACAATACCACCCGGATGCTGACCCGTTGTTCTTTTTACACCTTCACAGCCCTTAGCCAAATCTACACGCTTTGCCTCATTAAAAGGCTCACACTCCATCTCTTCTTCATATCCTTTAACATAACCATACGCCGTCTTCTCCTGAACCGTACCTACAGTACCTGCTCTAAAGACATGATCATCTCCAAATACTTCTTTTGTATAGGCATGGGCATTCGGTTGATATTCACCGGAAAAGTTCAAATCGATATCGGGAACTTTATCCCCCTCAAAACCTAAGAATGTTTCAAACGGAATATCCTGACCATCTCCACGCATGATTTCACCACAAACCGGACACACCTTATCCGGCAAATCAAAACCAGACTTAGCTTCATCCCCCTCTAAAAACTCATAGTGCTGACAATTTTTACATACATAGTGAGGTGTTAATGGGTTTACCTCCGTAATATTGGACATTGTCGCAACAAAACTAGATCCTACAGATCCACGCGAACCTACAAGATATCCATCATCATTACTCTTCTTAACAAGTAAGTGTGAAATATAATATACTACATAGTAACCATGACCAATAATACTATCTAACTCACGAGTTAAACGTTTCTCTACAATGTCTGGCAAATCATTTCCATACCATTGGTGAGCTGTTTCAAAACAAATATCACGCAACTTTTGGTCAGACCCCTCAATGTCAGGTGGATACAACTTATCTTTGATTGGAAAGATAGGCTCTGTTAATAACTTCAATTTATTTGTGTTTTCCACAACAACCTCATATGCTACATCTTCACCCATCCATTCAAATGCCTTCAACATTTCATCTGTCGTCAACAAATGCTGATTTGGATTGCTCGTAGCTTTACGCGCTTGTTTATTATAAATATATAGAGGATGTCTAGCATTACCAATTGCCTTGGCATTAATATATACATCACGAAGACGTTTCTCATTAGGATTCACATAGTGTGCATCACTTGAAGCAATCACCATCTTACCCGCTTCTTTTGCGGTATCATAGATAAACTGCAAATACCACTTCAAATCATCCACATCTGTAATGCTTCCACGATCCAATAAATTCTTATAACACTCTAATGGCTGTAACTCAATGTAGTCATAATAGCCCATAGCTTCCAATAATTCTTTTTTACTTCGCGTATGCGCCAATTCAAAAATTTCACCATTCTGACAAGAAGAACCAATTAATAAGTTGCCGTTATCCCACTTCTTTGAGATTTCCTCCTTAATAATACGAGGCTGACCATTTTCTTTACCCATACTCACCAAATATTGTGTATGTGATAAAGTAATCAATTCAAACAATTCTTTTAAGCCATCCTTATTCTTTGCGAATACCGTCATATGATATGGACGATTTCTCTCGTATGGTTTTTTCGAAGCGTATTTCTCACATCCACTTTCCATATCAACTAATGTATCTAAAGTAGCTTCATGTCCTAATTGATTCATCATATTATACATGACTTGTGAAAGTACATCCGCATCATAGTCCGCACGGTGCGCACCTTCACCATCATAACTCACACGATAATGACGACATACACTTCCTAGATTAAATCGCTTTTGATCATCCGGAAGCATCGCATACGATAGTGGCAATGTATCAATCACAGGATTTGTCAGTTCATCACGACCTGTTTTTCTGCAAGCTGCATTCATAAAGCCAACATCAAACGTTGCGTTATGCGCTACTAAAATAGAATCTCCAATAAATTCTAACAACTCATCTAAAGCATCTTCAATAGGTTTTGCACGATCTACATCATTTTGTGTAATATGCGTTAAATTTGAAATGTGGGCAGGAATCGTACGCTTTGGATTAATGAACATCTGTAAACGCCCAACCTCTTCACGATTTTTGATCTTAACACCACCAAATTCAATAATTTCATCACGCGTATTCGAAAGACCCGTTGTTTCCAAGTCAAACACGACAAATGTTGCATCTTCAAGTTTGCGATGATCATTATTATATACAATATGATATTTAGAATCTGCCACAAGCATTTCACAACCATACAACATTTTAAATTCACGATTCGGATCTTGTTTGACCAAAGCCTCAATCTTATGTTGTGCCATTGGAAAAGCCTGTACGACTTGATGATCACACACACCGATAGAATCCATACCCCAGTCATAGGCAGTCTGAATAAATTCTTCGATTGCACAAACACCATCCATTTCTGAAAAATTAGAGTGAACATGCCATTCTGTTCTTTTTACTTTCGCATGATCTTCTCTTTTCTTTTCCTTTGTGATTTCTAATTTACGAACCATAAACGAGTCGCACTTTGAGAATGAATCATAAACAACTTCACCCGTTAATACAACGTGCATGCCTTTTTTTACCGATTGAATCTCTTCAATAGGACATCTTGCCCCTTCAAAACGTTTGGCAACAATCGCATCATCATAATCACTGATATACAACATCTGCAAAGTTTTACCACTCTTCATAACACGATTATCAATATCGAAAATATGTCCTTCAATTTGAACATTTGAATAGCCCACTCGTAAATCTGCAATCTTATATGTTGTAGCTGATTCCTTCTTATAGCTGTTTGAAGAAGGATACTGCTTCTTAACTGGCTCTTGTTTCACAACAGGTGTACTCACTTGAACCTTTGCCGTTTCAATTTCAATATCATCCTCAACCTTTTTACACACAATTTCCTGCGTAATCCCTACATCCTCTAACTTTTCCATTAATGAAGGTAAAGCCAAATTTAAAGCATCAAGACGAGACTCATCGCGCGTAGAAAAACAGATTGTATCATTTTCTAAATAAGGATGTAGAAAGCGAAAATCCTTCACATCACTATATTTTTCCACAAAAAAATTTACATAACGATCCAGTTCATCCATTTCAATAACGCTATTCTTTGTGTGCATATGCAACTTTACATGAGCATGCAAAGAAAGCTGAAGCTTAGTAATGATCTGTTCATAAATTTCCAAAGGAATTACATTCTCAAATTCAATGTAAAAATCAACCATTTTATGCGCTGTATGAAATACAGGATTCTCATAAAAAGTCGCATTTTTAAAATACGCATATAATTCCGGATCTAGTAATTTCTCAAATACTTCCATTTTATTTTGCCATCTTTTCAAAAGCATCCTTAGCTGCTTTTTGTTCCGCCTTTTTCTTTGTGCTGCTCGTTCCCTGACCTAATAAAATATCATCTAAATACACACCCATTGTGAAGGTAGGTGCATTGCTTGGACCTTTTTCTTCTAACAATTTATATTGAATTGTCTTTCTAGAATCTGCCTGAATCACCTCTTGTAAATGTGTTTTATAGTCTGTAACAGCCTCACTCTTTTCTTGTTTAAATACTGGCTTCATATATTTTGTCAAAATCTCGTCACAAACGGCATATCCCTGATCAATATAAATAGCTCCGATGCAAGCTTCAAATTGATCGGCCAAAATACTTTCTCTATGGCGTCCACCCGTTTTTTCTTCACCAACACCTAGACGCAAGAATTCATACCATCCTAATTGTCTATTCAATACGGCTAATGTAGATTCACACACTGTCTGTGCACGAAGTGTTGTCATTTGTCCTTCACGCATTTTGGGTTCCATCAAAAATAATTGTGTAGCACTCCAAATTTGTAAAACAGAATCTCCCATAAATTCTAAGCGCTCATTGTCTCCCATTTCACGATGATGTTCATTGGCATACGAAGAGTGTGTACAAGCTTCTAGATAAATATCTTCATCTTTATATTGATATCCATTTGCCTTTAACCAATCAATAAACTTTTCCATTTTATTCTTCTCCTTTTTTAAGATCTTCTAATACACAAGCAGGAACAAATCCCGAAATGTCCTGACCATATTTAAACAGTTCTCTTACGTTTGAACTTGAGTACAAACTATATTCAGGACGAGTAAATAAACATACTGTCTCAATGTCCTCATTCAATCTTGCGTTCATAAACGCCATGTTTTGCTCGTATGTACAATCCACACCATTACGAATTCCACGTACCAGCACAGTCGCATTCACACTTTTGCATGCCTCGACAACTAATCCCGACTGAATCTTGCATGTTACGTTTGACAAGTGCTTCGTTGATTCATTCAACCATTTTAATCTTTTTTCCTCTGTAAACTCATTATTTTTATCTGAGTTTGGCGAAATAAAGACCACTAACTGATCAAACAACTTACTTGCTCTTTCAATAATATCTAAATGACCATAAGTAACTGGGTCAAATGTTCCGCAAAATGCTGCTATTTTCATTCTTCATTCTCCTCTTTTTGATAATAAGAAATACGCGTAATGCCATATGTCTTCTCTTTATATTTTATGAATGAAGCTATTTTTTCTGGCCACACCTCTTCTTGCAGGCTTTCCACCACAATAACTCCATCTGATTTTACAATATCTAAATCCTCTAATTTTTGAATCAACTTTTCATTTTCCTGTTTCGCATAAGGAGGATCAATATAAACTACATCATACTTTAAAGTCAAACGCTCCAATACACTAAAAATATTTCCACAAATGATTTTGGTCTCTTTTTCTGCCTTTAAACTCTTTACATTCTCTTTAATGACAGAAATAGCCCCTTTATTATTGTCCACCAAAGTCGCATGATCCATTCCGCGACTCACAGCTTCTAAACCCATATTTCCAGTTCCACTGTAACAATCTAAAAAGTTACCGCCATCAAACATGTTCCCCAAACTTGAGAAGATGGCCCCTTTAATTTTATCTTGTGTTGGTCTAGTCGCATCATTTTTAGGACTTTTTAATGATCTAGACCCATATTTTCCCGCTACAATTCTCATGATAATCGATCCATCTCCCTTCTTCGGATTGCACAAATGCAGTTTTGTGCCAATCCCATTGTCAACATAATTGAAATCAAGCTTGTACCTCCACTACTTATAAATAGTAGGGGTACTCCTGTAAAAGGAATCAGGCTAGCCACACCACCAGCATTCAAAAAGAAGTGCATAAATAGATAAACGCCTGCGCCACCTAATATTATTTTGTACATATACTCACTTGTTTTAAAGGCATAATAAAATAAGCGAAATTCAATAATTCCATACAGGATAACCAATCCAAGCAAACCAAAGATACCTGTTTCTTCAATCAATACAGCTAAAATATAGTCATTATCAGCCTGTGTTAAATAACCATATTTACGTGCCGAGTTTCCAATGCCTTTTCCAACAATATTTGAGCTTGCGATTCCATACAAAGAATTGGCTGGTTGATATCCATCCCCATAAACATCGTTATATGGATCTTTGAAGTTTTCAACGCGCACCGCAATATGTGCAAATGACGTATGTTTTAAGATTTCATTTCCTATATTTGTAAATCCAAATAAAACAACACCAGAAATAATTCCTCCATAAATAAGTACTTTTAATACTCGTTGTGTATGTTGTAAAACAGGATATTTTGGAATCATGATACAAGATATAAAGATAAATCCAATGATAACAGCGGTTCCTGTATCTTTTTGAAAAAGCACAATGATACATATACAAATAAATGCGGCCCACGCCCTTTTAAAGAGTCTACCCTTCTCCTTTAACATAATTGATTTCTTTTTTGCACGATACAAGCATGTCGCACAAATAATCAGCAATAATGGTTTTGCGAATTCACTTGGCTGCAAAGATATACCGGCAATCTGAATCCAGGCATGGCTTCCTCCAATTTCTGGAAACGCAAATGGAAGTATCATTATGAACAAACAAAGTGGAACAATACACCATTCTATTTTTGAATACCATCGAAAGCGAAAAAAGCGATTCATAAACCACATAGCAATATATCCACATACGCAAAATATACTTTGTTTGACAATTACTTTTGGGACAATGTTAGGGGCATATGTCGTTTTTCCTACATTGGTTGAAACAATCGTAAATGTTCCAATCAACAAAAGAAGCGCCACCGCCCAATTGATATACTTATCACACTTTGGATCTAATGCGAAAAATGATAATTTTCCCTTCTTTTTTTGTTCGGACATGTAAATCCCCCCATCATAAATTCTATTTTAGCATATTTTCAAAAATCATTTGTCAATAATTCGAAAATGCTATAGAATGTTTGCGAGGATGATTACTATGAAAATAACAAGCAAAGATATTATATTGGATACAGACGAAAGAATTCGTATGCAAAGTGAACCTGTTCAATTGCCTTTATCAAATGAGGATAGAGAACTTTTACAGGCCATGTTAGATTACGTGCGCAATTCACAAAATGATGAAATTGCCGAAGCCGAAGGTTTACAGCCAGCCGTTGGTATTGCAGCTGTACAAGTTGGTGTTTTAAAACAAATGATTGCGGTTGTGATTCCTTATGAAGATGGTGTAGATGAAGTTGCACTAGTCAATCCTAAAATCATTTCCGAATCCGTACAAAACGCATATTTAGATAATGGAGAAGGTTGTTTATCCGTAAAAGGCGAACATCCAGGACATGTTTTCCGTCATGCAAGAATTAAAGTTCGTGGTTATGATTTGATTCAAGATAAAAATGTAACAATTTCAGCTGAAGGATATTTCGCAATTTGCCTTCAACACGAAATCGATCACTTATCAGGTACTCTTTTCTACGATCATATTGATGCCAATAATCCATGGAAAAGTGATGATGAGGCAGAAGTCATTTAAGCTTCTGCTTTTTTAAATCGCGTAGCTTTGCTATAATAACAATAGAGTCATTAAATTATAGAAAGAGGTCGAATATGCCAAAAACACAAGAACAAGCGTTTGGGCATGCATCGAACAAAAAACCATATCATGCAAAAAATCACGTTGAAAAAGGTGATACTTTGATTTACGCCCTAGGGGGATTAGGCGAAGTCGGTAAAAATATGTATTGCTACGAACACGAAAATGAAATCTGTATCGTAGATTGTGGCGTTTTGTTTCCAGGTGATGAACTATTAGGAGTTGACTATGTAATTCCTGATTATCATCATTTGATTCGCATGAACAAAAAAAGAAAGTTTTTAGTAATTACCCATGGTCACGAGGATCATATTGGAGGAATTCCATTCTTACTAAAACAAGTCCAAATTGATGCTATCTATGCACCTCGTTTTGCGAAGGCTTTGATTCTTAAAAAGTTAAGTGAACATAAAGGACTAGAAAAAACAAAAATTATAGAAATTGATGAAAACTCAAGTATCTCAACAAAATACTTTAAAGTTGGTTTCTTCAATACCATCCACTCTATCCCCGATTCTTTAGGTGTACATATCACATGTCCTAATGGATCTATTGTCCACACAGGTGACTTCAAATTTGACTTAACTCCTGTTGGAACAAATGCAGACTATCAGAAAATGGCATTTATCGGTGTCACAAAACCAGACTTATTGATGTCAGATTCTACAAACTCTGGAGTTGAAGACTTCTCTATTTCAGAAAGAAAAGTTGCCAATGAAATCCAGGACATTATGCGTAAGACAAAACAACGTTTAATTGTTGCGACATTCGCATCTAACGTACATCGTGTTGCCCAAATCATTGAAGCTGCTACTAAATTCGGTAGAAAAGTCATTGTATTTGGTCGAAGTATGGAAAATGTTGTTGATATAGGGCGAAAGATGGGAACAATCAAAGTTAAAAATTCAGATTTCTTAAGTCCTGAAGAATTAGCTTATACACCAGATGATAAAGTTTGTATTATTTGTACAGGAAGTCAGGGTGAACCTTTGGCTGCCCTATCAAGGATTGCGAATGGTACACACCGCTTTATTCACTTAAAACCTGGAGATACAATCGTATTCTCAAGCAACCCAATTCCAGGAAACCAATCCAGTGTCAATCGTGTTATTGATAACTTATTTAGATCGGGTGCTACAGTATTGACAAAATCCATCTTAAATAACTTGCATACAACGGGACATGCTTCTAAAGAAGAACAAAAACTGATGTTACAGTTAGTTCGTCCAACCTATTTTATGCCAATTCATGGTGAATATAAGATGTTGATGCAACACCGTCAAACCGCAATGGAAACAGGTATTCCTAAAGAGAATATCTTTGTATGCGCAAATGGAGATATTTTAATTTTAAGAGATCACAAAGTGCTACAAAGTGACTGGCGATACCAAGGTGACGATATTTATGTCGATGGAAATGATATTTCCGGATTGTCCACTGCTGTTTTAAAAGATCGTCGAATCTTAGCCGATAATGGATTAGTTGCTGTTATCTTAGCTATCGATTCAAAAGAAAACAAAATCTTAATGCGACCCGTCATCGTATCACGTGGATTTGTCTTCATTAAAGATTCACAGGGATTGATCAAAGAAGCTGAATATATTGTAAATAATTCTCTTCAGGAAAAGATGAAAGAAAAAACCACTTTCTCTGAAATCAAAAACTGTGTACGCTCTACATTAGAACCATTCTTATACAAGAAGACACATCGAAACCCAATTGTAATTCCAGTTATCTTGAATTCAAAACAAACAATGGAAGAACTTCAAAAGAATCGTAAGAACAATTTCCATGCAAGAAAACCAAGAGCAACAAAGGCATCCTAGTGATGTCTTTTCTATTTTATGATAAAATAGTTTCATGACAAAGTTACAGAAACAAATGTTTATCATCATTGCCATATTATTTGCGATCGTATTAAGTATGCTAGGATCTTTGAAAATCGCAAAAAATGTTGAACCCGAACAATTGAGTGTACAATATAAAACATTGAAAGATGAAAAGATTCCATCCTCAATGAATGATGTATCCATTGTTTATTTTACGGATGTGCAATATGGTAAATTTGAAAATAAAAAAAGAGCCGATAAACTCTTTAATAAAATTGAACATTTAGATCCAGACATTCTGATTTTTGGTGGCGATCTATTTGATGAAACCTGCCAGATGACTCAAGAAGATATGGATTATATCACTAATAAATTATCTAAGATGCATGCTCCACTAGGTAAGTTTTGTGTCTTAGGCGAAAAGGATGATGCAAACAACGACGTAGTTCGTTCCATTTTAAATCAGGCACAATTTGAAATATTAGAAAATGAAACAATTCTTCTTACAAACAAAAAAGAGGAAGGCATTACATTAAGTGCATTATCAAATACGCCTGATCCAAGTAAAATTTCAACGTCAGACAAACAATACAATCTGCTCATCACTCACATGCCAGATACACTGACTAATGAAGAATTATCCACAAAATCAATATCCCTTGCATTATGTGGACACTCTCATGGCAATCAAATCACATTCCCTATTTTTGGTGGATATAAATCGATAGATGGAGCAAAATCATTGAATCGTTCCCACGCAAAACGTCTTGCCTTTCCATACATCATTTCATCCGGTGTAGGATGCACACACGTAAATCTTCGTTTTATGGCAAAACCAGAAATCTATTATTTCATGCTACAAAGTAAATAAGAGGCTTTTTAAATCAGCCTCTTATTCTTTTTTCTTTAGACATTGAATTAGAAGTTCATTGTTCTTTTTGATTTCATCTTTAATAGAAGCTAGTTCTAACGTAAGCGTCAAATAGAGCCCATATTAAAACAACGATCTCTTTGTGAAATAATAGAGCCACAAGGAGGTCGTATTTTTATGTCAGGTACTTCAAAAGTGGAATGGATGCATATATTCGCAGATCAGGAATCTAGTGAATTGAGCGTTTCCCAGTATTGTAAGCTTCATGGTATATCTGACAAAGCATTCTACAATGCAAAGAGCAGATATAAAAGGGCTACTGAAGAACCTTCTCTTGTAGCTATTGAAGTGAATGATGATATTGGATCTTCAAACACTGGGTGCATTAGTTTTAAGTTAAACGGTATGCGTTTTGAATTTAATGTATCTGCTCCGGACAGTGATATACAACGAATCATAAAAATATGTTTGGCATTATGATTAGTTTTGATGATATTCCAGAGATTTATATTGTAAAGAATGTTACAGATCTTAGAAAAGGAATTGATGGATATGCATCTATCGTTCAGGATCTGTACCAGATTATTCCGTTTCAGGATGCATTGTTCATATTCTGCAACAAACACAGGAATAAAATAAAGTGTCTGTACTGGGATGGAAATGGATTCTGGCTTTTGTATAAAAGACTTGAAAAAGGTCATTTTCAGTTTCCAATTCGTGATGATGGCATAGCTACAATAACGAAGCAGCAGTTGAGATGGCTTCTTGAAGGCTTGAAGATGGAACAGAAAAAAGCTTTCGAAAATAAATCATATAAATATGCATAAAGTGCTTTATTTACGGGCTTTTTATGCATATTTGTGGTATAATATCATGCGTATGATAAATGTTGAAGAAATTAATAAATTACAAGAAAAGCTTGAAAAAATGGACCGTGAAGAGTTGATGGAATATGCGATTGGAGAAACGATTTCTAAAATGACATATTTGGATCAACTTGTATCCATGAAAAGAAGCAAGTTTGGCTCAACTTCTGAAAAGACAAGTCTGGAAATGCTTCCTTTATTCAATGAAATCGAAAAGACACTTGATAATGTGAATCCGGTAGATTTATTGGAGCCTGAGGTCAAGGATACAAAAAAAGGCAAAAAGAGAAAGCCAAAAACGAAAGAGAATGATTATTCAGATTTGGAAATAAAAGAAACAATCCATCATTCATTAAAAGACAGATCATGTCCAGAATGTGGTTCTCTGATGAAAGAGTTAAAACCAACGATTTCGTATGAATTAAAATACAAACCAGCAGAATGGTTCTTGATCAAACATGTAATTCATAACTATGTGTGTCCTGAATGTTCAAAGGAAAGTGATGGAATTGTTTGTGTAGAACCCAAAGACAAACCAGTTCGTCTTATTGAAGGCAGCGTTGTAACATCGAGTGCTGTTGCAGGTTTGGCATATAATAAATATGTTTTGGGAACACCGTTATACAGACAAGAACAGGATCTAAACAGGCAAAATATATGCATCAACCGTCAAAATATGAGCAACTGGATGATGCAGTGCTCAAATGATTATCTGGAATATGTATTCGATCAGATGTGTGCCGACTTTAAAAAGCTGGAGACTGTACATTTGGATGAAACACCACTGCAAATCATCGAAGACTGCAAGGACGGTCGAAAAAAGGGATATGTGTGGATGGGAATGAGCGGAACATTCGAAACCAATCAGATGGCACTGTACTTCAGTCCAGGAAATCGCAAATACGAAAATGCGACGATGATTCTTGGAGAAGACAGCCATGCCATAGCCCACAGTGATGGATACGAAGCATATCATAAGGATATTTGTCTGATGGTTGTTGGATGCATGGCGCATGTACGAAGAAAATTCGTAGAAGCACAGAAAGCATCCGTTGGAGAAAAAGAAATTCGAAAACTTTCTACAAGAGAAGAACGAATCGAATATCTTGACAGCCATCCTGGATATAAAAATATTCTGATAGCGATCCATTATATAAACAAACTGTTCAAAATTGAAGAAACATTGAAAAAAGAAGGAGCAACACCAACCGAACGCTATAAGAGACGTCTGGAAGAGTCATTACCTATATTCAATGAGTTTTTTGCGTACCTTCATGAAATAGAAGGCCAATACCTGCCAAAAGGAAAAATGGGATCAGCAATCAGTTATGCCTTCCACGAAGAAGAGTATCTAAGAAATTTCTTTAAAGATGGTCGCTGCGAATTAAGCAACAATCTAGCTGAACAAAGAATCAAACCATTCGTAATAGCCAGAAAGAATTTCTTATTTTCAAATACAAAAAACGGAGCCAAAGCAAGTACCATATATTTCAGTTTGATAGAATCCGCAAAAATGAATAAACTAAATCCATATAAATATCTGGAATATGTGTTGGATACATTGAGTACCAAAGGATTATCAAATGAAATCATAAATAGCGTATTGCCATACTCTAAACAACTGCCAAAGAATCTATATGTAAAATAAAACAGATCCGATTGTCAATGACATTGTATCATTTCAAATCGGATCTTTTAATATGTGCCCTATTTGACGCTTACGTTCTAACAAGATGAATACTAAGATTATTATGATAAAGATAGTTAGAAACATACATGTCACCCCTTTTCTATTCGAATATCTCTACTTAAATTTTATCATAATAATAATAATAATACGGATCTTTATCTCCTTCTCTTTCTAAATCATTAAACAAATAAAAAAGGAACCCATATGAGTTCCTTAGTCATATACTTTATAAGTTTGTACTTAAATCTTCTCCATTTGTCTCGATAACATGTTTATACCAATAGAAGCTATCCTTCTTCAATCGTTTACCAGAGCCTTTTCCTAAATCATCTAAATCTACATAAATATATCCGTATCGTTTACTCATTTCAGCACTTGATGAAGAAACAATATCAATTGGTCCCCAACTTAAGTAAGCTAAAATATCAACACCATCTTTTACACACTCTTTTAATTGTTCAATATGTTGTTGCAAGTATTCAATACGATATGGATCATGAATTGATCCATCTTCTTCAATCGTATCCAAAGCTCCCAATCCATTTTCTGCAATCATCAAAGGAATTTCATAACGATCCCACAATTGACTTAAACAATTATAGAAGCCTAGTGGATCTGCTCTCCATTCCCATGGTGTAGGTTTAAGGTAAGAATTCTTTTCTGCTTTAAATGGAGTTCCATCATCTGTTTCATGATTGAATACATATGAAGAATAATATGAAATTGCCAAGAATTGCATCTTATTATTTTTTAAAAGCTCTTCATCTCCAGCCTCCATTTTTAAATCAATATTCTTCTCTTTAAAATGGCGTAATGCATAAACTGGATATTTTCCACGAAGTTGTACATCTGAAAAGAAATATTGTTGCATTCTATTTTTCTTTAAAGTACCTACAATATCTTCTGGGTTGCAAGTTTTTGGATATAGAGTACCATCCGCAAGCATTGTTCCCATTACTGCTTCTGGATCTATTTCTTTAGCTAATTCTACTACTTTAGCTCCAGCTACAAATTGATTATGAACGGCTTGGTACATCAATTCTTCCATATTCTCTGCTTGATCATCATAGATTCCTAAGGATCCAAATTGTACAGTTGGAACTAAGTTCACTTGATTACATACGATCCAATATTTAACTTTCCCTTTATATCTTTCTAATAATACTTTGGCATAACGAACAAAGAATTCAATCGTCTTCTTATTCGCAAATCCCCCATATTCTGTGACTAGATATAATGGAATATCATAGTGTGACATGGTAATGATTGGTTCCATTCCATCTTTGATAATTTCATCAATCAAGTTGTCATAGAATTTAAGTCCTGCTTCATTGGGTTCCAATTCATCTCCTTTTGGGAAAATTCTTGACCATGAGATACTTGTTCTAAATGCCTTTAATCCTAATTCTTTTAATAAGGCAAGATCTTCTTTATATGTATGATAGAAATCTATTCCATGACGTTTAGGAAAATAGCTTTCTGTATCTTGAATCGATGCCTTGATTTCTGCAAGAGTTCCTCCCCCTTCTTTTTCAATATGAGAACGATCCATGTTTTTATCATAAGCACGGATATCGGAAGTAGAAAGTCCTCTACCATCGACATCATAAGCTCCTTCAATTTGGCATGCTGCTACTGCTCCACCCCATAAAAAACCATCTTTAAATCCTGTTGGTAATTGTTTCATATTATTATTTCCTCCTCGTACTAAATTAGGCACATGAATAAATCATGTGCCTATGTTTTATTAAGATTCTAAATCTGTTCCTTGTGATTGAATCACTTTTTGATACCAATAGAATGAATCTTTGCGGATTCGGGCACATTCTTTTGGATCATCATCTGTTCTATCTACATAAATAAATCCGTAACGTTTCTTTACACCATTACTTGTTGACAATAAGTCAACAGCTGACCATGGACAATAAGCTAATACTTCAACTCCATAATTCATCGCTTTTTTCATCGCCTTAATATGAGCTCTTAAATAATCAATACGATATTCATCATGAATTTTGCCATCTTTTGTCAATTCATCATAAGCTCCCAAACCATTTTCTGTAATCATCAATGGTTTTTCATAACGGCAATAAATATCTCGGAAAATATATTCCAATCCTGTTGGATCAATTGCCCAATCCCAATCCGTTGTATCAAGATTAGGATTTTTACACATTTCAAAGAATCCAGGTTGTGTTTCATATCCAGACATTTCACCTTTTTTGCCAGAACGATTTACTCCTGCAAAGTGGATTTCTTTTCCTTCGTGTTCAGGACACGCTTTTGCGCATTCACTCGCATAATAATTTAGTGCCAAGAAATCTGAATATCCTTCTTTAATCAATTCCATATCTCCCGGTTCGATTTTTGGTGCCATGCCTGTTTTTTCCAGATAAATCATAGCTGACTTAGTATAATGACCTTTAAAATAAATATCTAAATAATATTGATTATGTAGATCATTTGCATTTTGTGCTGCCATTACATCCTCAGGTTTTGATGTTAATGGATAGACTGGAGCATATCCAATTGCTGCACCAACTAATCCATTTGGAACCAATTCATGTACCAATTTACATGCAATTGCATGTGCTAAATTCATATGATTACTTCCTATTAGGAACACTGTAAATACAAGGCTTTTCGGAGCCTACAAACCAGAAAAAATAATATTTGATCTATCACATTACGCAAAAAGCCGTCCGGCATGAAAAACGGGCGGCTTTTTTGCGTGGATAGACGGAAAGGAGGCACAAAAATAACTACAAAATTTTAGCGTTCAAATTTGTGCAACTTTAACGAAAAGGAGGATCGTAAATGGCCGATAAAAAATTGAATACTGGCCCTGCGGAGAATATTTCCCCGGAGGCCGCCGAGCCTATCGCCACACCCGAACAGGCCGCAGCGTCTGAGCCCCAGCAGGAACAGACCGGGCCTGCCATACCTGAGTCCGGCGATGTGGTTGTGTCCTTTGACAAAATCAATGAACTTATGGCGGAAAAGAGGCAGAACGCCCGCGCCGAAGTCGAAAAGTCGGAAACCCCCGAAACGCCAGA
>ENA-OPSY01000146-OPSY01000146.1-human-gut-metagenome-genome-assembly--contig:-NODE-146-length-50330-cov-4.474709_pt1 | contig 50330 bp, 48 predicted proteins | sample MGYA00241464_ERZ501920 | MGnify/ENA primary metagenome ERZ501920 (study PRJEB25962, sample SAMEA2042396) | human gut metagenome | biome: human gut; feature: human-associated habitat; material: faeces...
CTGTTCCTATTGTGGCTATCAGCTATCAATAGACAATTCAAAATGGCGAATTGATTACGAGTAGAATATCTTATATTTAGTAAGTGGCTGTTGCACTAATTACTTAGTGCGACAGCCACTTTTTCTGAGCTTCACATATAAAAACCAGCCTTTCTTTATTTTCCCATCCGTTCCACTTCCACTTTTTGATTCCAAATGCCTTTCTTCCACACCATCACATATACTTCAAACTCTACGGAATCCTGTGCATACACAAATGGTTCCTGCCACAGCACTTCTGACTCGATTCCTTTTGCTTTTAATGCTTTTTGTCTTTCATAAGCCTGTTCGATTTGTTTTTTATGTTCTGCGTTTGATTTCTTTCCAAACGAACGTTTCGGATAATTTCCTGCTTCTTTTTGCAGCTTTTTATTTAAGAGTCTGATTACCGCAAGATGTCTTTTTTGATGCAGCATTTTCGCTATAATCTTTGCAATCGTTTTTACCGGATATTGCTCATAAAGTGCCAGCATCTGTATCATCATCTTATCCTTTACCTGCATTGCGAGTTCTTTCATCAGACGGATGGCATCGAGATTCACTTGCCAGGGTTCACTTTTTGGAACGACATATTCTGGTTTAACAGAAGGATACGAGCAATAATTTAATGGTGGAAATTCTGCCAGCAGGGCAAGCTTTCGTTCTTCCTTCGTACAACAGTTTTTCTGTTCTCCCAGGTAATCCACCTTGTCTCTTAGAATTGCAATCCGATATTCTAACTGGCGCAGATATTCATAACCTTCTACCCAGAAATGTCCGATTTTTCCATAGTCATAACATTGAATTTCCAGTTTTAATGACTCAAAAAAGATAGTAAATACCGAATCTTCACCCTGATTTACCACCAGAATGTACTCTTTTTCTTTTTTTTCCAAAACTGCCTTGATTGTACCCTCATAATCCGGCAGATATTCTCCTGTAAATCTTGCATTTTCAAATACCAGAAAACTTTCCACTGCATCGTTCATCAGATAAACCAGACGCCAGTTATTACTGCTGTCTTTTGGTGCTAAAAATTCAAGCTGTTCTACCTCTACAAGCTGTGCCAGTTTAAAAAATTCATCCGGCATTTCTTCTGATAAACCTTGTAAAACCTGTTTGTAATATAATTTATCTTCGTTGTCCATTTTTTCCTCATTATCTTTTATGGTTTTGATTTATCGTATCATAATTGGAGAAATTTAAAAAGCCCCCGAATCTTAAATCCAAAAGCTTATAAATTCAAACGTTTTCTATAATTAGAGCATTATCGTTTCACTTTAAATGCAACGTATTTTTTTTCGTTGCATTTTTCGTTGCAAATTTTGACATTTTTCTGCTAATCGTTGCATTTCAAATGTATCAAAAACCCTCAGACTTCTGTCCAAGGGTTCTAATTTCTTCTGTTTTCTTTTATCTTCTTCTGCCTTTTCCTGCTGTTTCTATTCTTCTGCTGTTTCTGTTATTCTTCTCTTTGTTTTTGAACTCTCTTATCTACATAAGTCTCTTCGCCACTTTCCAGGCAAATTGCAGCAAGCCTTCCACTTGGATTGCACGCTCCACAATCTATTGCGATATGATTTTTCTCCCGATAAATGTATCCTGGTTTCTCGTTTTCTGCAATTAGCTGGGTTGGAGTGTGTCCTGTTACCAGATAAGTATTTTCAAAATACTGCCGTCCATAATCTGGTCTTTCCCATACAATATCATGCAGAGAATAATCTTCTATGTCTTTCTCCGGTGAAAAATTTCCAAGTCCGCCATGTACCAGTAAATAATTTTTCCCTTCTATTGTAAGTGTTTCATATACCAGAAAATCTTCCATAAAATCCAGCACGTCCAGCTGTGTTTCCTCATCTAATCTACGAAATTCACTGATTGTCGTCTCTGCTCCGTTATACTGCCAGGTTGCCAGATTATCCAGAAGTTTTTCGTCTATTTTTTCAATCGAACTTTCTGTAATTTCCTGTCGAAGAAATTTCAGGCATTTCAGTGCCATCACCTCATGATTTCCAACAAGGCAGACTGCATTAGGCATTTCCATCAATTTCAGCAAAGCCTTTATCGGATGCGGACCTCGGTCTATCACATCACCTAAAACATACAAAGTATCTGCACTTGTAAATCGAATTTTTTCTAACAGCTTGATAAATAATTCATATTCTCCATGAATATCCGAAATAACATAAGTAGCCATGTACTTCTCTCCCCTCTGTCCGTGCTCTTTTTCTTTATTATACCTCTTGTCTGTAGAACTCCACAAGAAAAAATCTCGCATGGCATTTATCTTAGTCGGAAATTAAGACTTTCATTCATGCAAATTTATTAGTAAGCTCGTCACCAGTCTTATATCACCAAAATAAATTTCTATTGAAATGGATTGATAACTCGCTACTTATAGAAGCAGGAATCTTATTGACTAAGATAACGCAAAAATTTAAGCCCCCGAACTTTAAGTCCGAGAGCTTATAAGATATTTTTTAAGCCGCCTCTGCAATTGTAATGCATGCATACCGTTCATCTTCAATGATTTTTCGCATCATCTCAACCGGAGTCATTCCTATTCCTTCATCCAGATGCTCAAAAATTGTGACAGCACTTCCAGACAAAAGCTGTACTCCTTCTCTTTTTTTATCTGCATGAAAGGCATTGTGACGGGAATCTACATTCCAGAAAACAACATTCGGAATTGTATAACCATTTCTTTTAAATTTCTTTTTCATAGTTTCATAAAACAGCCAGTCAGAATCATAAGTTGCAGAGTCAAATTCCATATCTGAAATAATAATTAAAGATTTTGGCATTTCTTCTTCTGGTACATGATTTTCCACCGCAGTTTTAAGAATACTATCAAAAGCCGCTTCCAGATTTGTATTCAAACCCCAGTCTGCCTCTACTGCACAAGCAACTTTTTCAGCTAAAGTTTCACCTTCCAAATGCACAATGCTTGGTAAAGCGCTAAACGTCATGAAACGATTATGGTAATCTCCCTTATTTCTTTCTGCAAAATAAATTGCAAGTCCAATCGAGGTTGCCATTGGTCGTCCATACATAGAGCCTGAAACATCTGCCATAATAAGCATGTTTTCATCACCAACTCCATAATCCGGAAGATTTCTCCACTGTGCTTCCAACACCTTACTATCCTCGTTTCCGTATAAAATCTTTTCTACTATATCATAAGGATACAGTGTTTTAGAATGAATATTTTCCTTGCCTTCCAGTGCCAGGTTGATAAATTTTTCAAATCTTTCCGTATCGTGTCTGTCAAATGCTCTTCGATACTTCATCATCGCACGTCCCGGAACGGCAGAATAATCAATCTCATCCCAATTGTTGCCACACATTTTTATTTCTGTAACATCAATATATTTTCTTAACGTACGGATTATTCTTTTAAAGTTATAAACTGGATATCCTAATTTTTCTGCAGTTAAAATACCTAATTTTCTTGTTTCTTCTACTTTTGAATCAGCAGTTTTCACCCATTTTGCAAGCAGAGACACTGGTTTGCCTAATTGAAAGTTTTTTAAATCCTCCAGTAACTGTCTTTTCATTGCAGTCCACATTGCCTCTTCTGCCGGTGTACCAATCAGATAGTACCAGTCATCAAAACGACCATATTCACCAATGAAAGCAATGTTTGGAATCACTGCCTCCGGATGATATTCAGCCAGATTCTTTAATAAAATCTGAAAGACTCTTCGTTCTCCAAGACCCTCTCGGATGTCTCTTGCATAAAATAAAATTTTAACTGCAGACAATGGGTCTTCTTCATAAGCCTTCTCAAATAAAATTTTGATTCGTTCTTCATCTGCAGTTCTCAGTGCACCGATTGTTGCAAACAAATCCAGATTTGCATCATCTGTTGTATTCACTGCTCTTGCACCATTTTCTGTATGAGCTAATTTATTTGATGTTTTCTCTAATAATTCTACGAAATTCATTTTGCTTCCCCCTATAAGTTCAAGCCAAACACCAACTCTTATGAGTGTTTAATTCTACAGAGTTACGATGAGTGAGGGCAGGACTCGAACCTGCACTTCGTCCTCTTCTCCTGGAATAAATTGCTGTATGTTCCACAAACATGAAACACTTTTTCGTGCTTTACCATTAAGCTACCTCACTCAGATAAGGCAGGCAGGATTCGAACCTGCATCAATTTACTCACATTAAATTAGAAATAAAAAATAGAAATTGCTGTATGTTCCACAAACATGAAACATGCTTTATCTCATGCTCTACCATTGAGCTACTGCCTTATATTTACTTTATCTTGTTGACAAGATTAGAATAATCCTTATCTTCAGAAATTGGAGTGGATTTTTTTCTTTTTTATTTTCTTATTATTCCCTCATCAACTGAGCTTATCTTATCATACTGTCGGTACCTCCACAATAAACCGCCGGTTTAAAAATAAAACAAATCGTTAAAGCTCATAAATTATTAGAACCCTCAGACTTCTGTCCAAGGGTTCTACAATTCAAAAATTTATTTTATTTCTTCTCAATCAATGCCACTCTTTTGTATTTTCATCTGTAACTTTTAACGTATCCTTTTGTATTAAGAAAAAATCCACAATCGCAGGAGACGCAGCTTCCGTATTATCAGAATCATAATAATATTCCTGCAATACATATTCATCCGTTTCTTCATCTATATGCGATTCATTATACAGCAAATGCAGTTCTGTTACTGCTCCGGTATTTTCATCAATCTTTTTATTAATAACAGCAAATGGCCAGCCTTTTGAAGTCAGACGAAACTCCAGCTGATACTTCGTATCTGGATAAGAATCCAAGAATACATCTGATTTCGTTTGAATATAATCCGATACCTCTGCCAATTCTTTTTTGTATCGTTGATATTCTTCTGTCATCGGATATCCATCTTCATCATATTTCGTATTCTCTTCTTCATCTGCATCATCTAAAGAATGAGATTTTTCAGTTTTTTTCTGCTGATTCTGTTCTTCTTCTGTTTGTTCTTCTGCTATCTCATTTAATTCGTCTAAAGTTTTTCCATATTTCGTGTTCAGTTCATTTATTTTATATTTTCCATCAAAAAAAAGAAGAAACTGCTCATCGTTTTGCTCCTCTCCATAGATAATAATTTCAACCTGGTTCTTTTTCCACGTAACATGCCAGGTGTCCTGCAAAATATTTCCCCCATCATCTCTTAGCGAAAATTTAACTTTACTGATTCTTTTTTCCCCTTTTTTCAAGATAAACTGACCATCCGCAGGACCGAAAAATAATGGCTCCCCCACTGCCTGCATAGTCAAAGAATACTCTCCATCCGAAGAAACACTTGTGTCTACATTCGAAACTTTAAAAACAATTAAATAATAAAAGATTCCTACAAAGCACAATACCGTAATACAAAGTCCTGCCAGAATCCCAAACAAACCTTTTATTATTGTATTATGTACTTTAATACAGCCGATTACCAAACTCACTGACAGCAGAATCCATATGAATAGAATTACCATCTTATTTTCTCCAGTGTCTTTATCAATATCTCACTACTCTTTTCAACTACTGTACAATTCATTTTTTCAATTGATTCATCAATTCCAATAATTCCATTTCCCAGTCACTGATTCTGGAATACCAGATACATCCATAAGCTTCACGAATTTTAATATTTAAGGACGAACAGATAATTACTTTCGTATCTATTCCTCTTTCTTTTAAAATTCCAAGCAGTTTTTCTCCGGCATCGAAATCTCCCTCTTCGCCTTTTCTCATCGGATAATGCATATCTGTAATAATCAAATCAAAGGGATTTCCTGCTTCTTTCTCCTGGATTAATAATTCTAATCCCTCTTCCACATTATCAACCTGTGTAACATCTGTTACGCCACATCTATCATTTAACACTTTTTTGATATCATTTGCTTTATACACGTCATCTTCAAAATTTAAAATTCTCATTTGCTTATTCTCCGTTCAAAATTCTCTGATATAGTTGTTGGACTTCCCCTTTGGCAAGCTGTTTACAAATTTCCATTTGGTTGGTGCCTGACACCTTTCCTTTTATTATACAGCTACAGCTTGAAGCCACGCAAGAATAACCAAAAAATTCTCCATAAAGCAAAATGAAAGTCTCCAAAGCTGGCACTCTGAAGGCTTTCGTTTTGTTTTATGGAATCTCATCACATTCCTTAGCTGTTATTCGTATTGTTTTTTACTTTCATTTGATTTTTCAACTGAATTTGATTGACATCTGGTTCCTTTTAGTTGAAAGGTTTTTTCATTTTAATTATTACCCATAATGAACTTAATAGGAAAGCCGAAAATAAAATAACATACTTATAGTTCTTATCATTCGTTCCAGCGTTGTCACTTAAAGCAGTTCCATCCGCTTGATTTACAGATTCATCATTTTTAGAATTTGTATTTTCAACAGAACTCTTGTTATTATCACTTTTACTCTCACTATTTTCTACTTTAGAATCTTTTTGGTCTGAACTTTCATTATTTTTATTATCTTTATTTTTGTCTGCGTTATTCGTTATATTATCTTTTTTACCATCATTCTTTACATTGTTATCTTTATTTGGGTTATCTATATCTCCAGATTGATTATTATCTTTTTTATCATCTTGCTTCTTATCTTCTTCAATTTTTTCATTTAAGACGATTTTTTTTATCTCATCTTGAGTTTTTAGATACTCTTCATCAATTGTAAATTTATACCTTGTTTCATACTTTCCATTTTCATCAATAATAATTTCATAATCACCAAATTCTTGTCTGTCCGGCGAAATTTTACCAGCTTCGATGTTTTCATTCATGATTATTTGATTACTATTTTTAATCATTTTTACATTAATATTATCTAAAAAATCTTCTCCTGTTTTTCTCACTAATTGATAATGTATATTAGCTTTTGTTACACTAACTGTTATATCAACTCTTGAACCAACCGTCAATGTCGAAGAAGCATACACATCATTAAGCGTAAATAAAATGACAAAACTTAAAAATAACGGAAAAATAAAAGAATTTATTTTCTTCATTTATGCTCCTCAATTAATTGTTACATTGATTGGGAAAAATGATTGGACATTAGATTTTTCATTTCCATTTGAATATCCAATTTTTATTTTCCATTCAAAAGTTCCTTTTTCATGATTCTCATTTAATGTTATCTCCGTACATTGATATCCTAAAGCGATTTCACTTGATTGAAACATTAAATTATCATTTTCGTCATATAACTCAAAAACAATTGGATATCTATTATTTTCTTTATTCAAGACTTTAAAACTAGTACTATTTTTCCCATCAAAAACAGCACTTGAAGAATAACTAATATTAATCATTCCCTCTTCTACCGCTTTATTAACAGCTTCTTGTTTTTCGCTATCTGGAATTTCACTAATTTTTTCAGTCTTAGTATCATTTGTTTCATTCTCTTTATTCGTATCTGATTCATATATATTTTCCAGGTAGTAATGATTATAGATAAATATAGATGAAACTAGTAATAAAATTAGTGAAATCATTATAATTATTTTCTTTTTAAAATTAAACATATCATAATCTCTCTATTTAAATCCCAAGAATTTGAACTACCCCAGCCGACTTAACTTGACGGATGGGGTTTTCTGCCTTATAAAAGATCACTTAATTTATTCCAAGGATAAATAAATTATAAAATTTAATGTTTAGTTAAAATCAAATGTTGTTGTCATAGTAAATGCTGCTGTATTTTCAAATGGAACTGTAAAAGAACCTCTATAAACTTCAAAATCAAGTGTTACTGACTGACCTGGTTCAATAACAACTTCATCATTTTCAAATCTTGCACTACCTGCTTCCATAGGTTCATCAAGCATTGGAGCAACAGCTTTTGAATTTACAACGAATAAAATCTGCCGTGTATTAGCTGTAAACTGTGTTGGGTCCATACTTTCCGGAATAACTTTCCAACCAGAACCCTGTGCATCTAATCCTACACTTGTTAAATGAATTGCTGACATACTATTATTCTGAATTGTATAGTTATCTGGAATAGTATTGCTGCCATCTTCATTAAATACAATTGGTAATGTTGAAGGCACTGTTACATCAACTAATGTTGCTTCTGTTCTGATTTCAACTTCTGTTGATCCTTCTGTGTCTGCAAATGCCACTGTATTCATTGACATAATTGATGCTGCTGCTGTTGCGATTGCTACGATTCTTTTTAATTTCATAATTTTCTTCCTCCCAAATTTTAAAGTAGTGCCAAAAATTACCTATTTTTATTTCCCTTAACCCATTATTTAATAGCTTATTCAGCACCTTTTTATGTTTTATAGCTATATTTTCTATAGCTATAAAACATTATAGCATCACTATAATAATATTTCAACCACAAAACATTTAATGATACTAATTTCTTTTTTCTTTACTAAGCATAGCAGGTATTAATGTCCAAATTGGGCACTGATGGAACAAAAAACAAGATTCTCCAGAGCTGGAACTCCAAAGACAAAATAAGAAAAAAGTTATATTTATGTATGAGATTGGGATAATGAGATTCATGCATTAATAGAAAAATTTACTGAAATCTAATTTATAACTGATACATTCAAAAATCGTAAGCGCTTACCAAGTAACTTATTCGCAATACCTCTTATACAAACTCTCCACCGCATCTCTCAGCTCTTTCCCCAACTCTTCATCTTTATTTTCTATTAACTCTGCCACATCATAATGATGCAGCAGCCAATAGACCATTCCTCTTTTTGTTGCTTTTATCCTGACATCTACTGTTTTTTCAGTTTCCGTTCCATCTATTATTTTTATTCCATACGAAAATGTATTTACCAACCGAGAGAAATACTTTTTTTGTACCCTTAACTTATAAGTTTTTATTTCTCCACCAAAATTATATGGCGTCTGTAAGAGATACTCTGCTCGTTCAAAATTTCTTTGTATTTCTTCTTCTCTGATTCCATCCTGAAATCCCGGAACTATCCTAATCTCTTTCATCAAATCCGCATTATAAGTGTAAATTTTTCTCCCTTTTTCATAACGAACATGCGCACAATATCGACCTTCATTTAAAATCAGTCGAATTGGTTTTACTGTTGCCTGATAAATTTCTCTTGTCTCTACTTTTCCATTTACGATATCATAAACATTCCAATTAAAGGAAATACACTGACCGCTTTTTATCGCTTTTAAGATGATATCAATATTTTGAAGCACATCTGTTTCCAAGATAAATCTTTGTCTTCCAAAGCTGTCATTGACATAGGGTGTAATGTCTTTTAAATTTTTCCCGCTTAGATTTTGTACTCGTTTTGCAAAGCTTTTTGCCTGTTTAGAGTTGAATATTTTTCCATACATAATCGAGTCGATTAAATACTTTAATTCAACATCTGAAATGTCGGTACTGCTTTTGTTATAATAATAATTTGTTTTTCTTCCATAGCGTTCTTCGTAACAGATTGTTTTTTCTCCATCTGGTAAGTTTGCTTCTTCTTCAACAAGATTTTTCAGGCACGTTCTGACTTTTTTTAATGTGATATCCGGATAATCCGCATGTAATTTTTCATAAATCTCATTCTGTTGCATTGTTTTTATTTCTTTAGAGTTTTTATCTTCCCCTGTATTATTCTTCAACAGTTCAACCAAATATTTTCTAAGATTCATGATTTTTCTCCTTGTCCCATAATACAAATTCAAAATAATTTTAAATAATCCTTGAACAGAATTGCTTCTACAGCTGGAGTTTCTGATGCAAATTGAGCCTTTTCGATTCCGTTTGTCAGCAACAAGCGGTCCCAAAGTTTTGTGTCATCCTGAAAGTCAAATTTATTGTCGTCCAAAATAATATATTCTTCTATCTCGGTATGTTCCTCTAAATATGCCTTGATTCCAGCACCTCTCTTGCACTTATAAGTAATATCTTGTGTCTGCGCTGCTATCTTCAGCCCATACAAAGCAAGCTTGTCAACTAAATAAATATAATCATCATCTGTCGACTTCATCTCTTTCCAATCAGAGGATAACACAATATCTCCCCCTCCAATTTTATCAATTATCTTTGCCAGGATTTCCACTCGTGCATTATCAATCCCCTTATATCCATTCGGGGTTTTCTTACACGTTGTTTCAGTATTTAATACACCATCTACATCCAAAAATACTGCAAAATGATTCTGTTTTTTCTGCATCTACGTTTTCTCCCTGATTTTTAACCTAAAACCATTACCTATTTTCTCTTTTATGTTGTTATGTGCTTATTTTATTCTCTATAGGCGTCATTTGCATGCCGCTTTTAAATATTCCACAAAAATATTATTATCGTATGATGCTCAGATTCCTTTTGTTACCAGCTAAATCTTTTATGAAACCGAAGACTCATTCTTTCACTGAATAAAGACCTGCAAGCTCTTTCACTTTGTTCCGAATCATTTCCTGTATCGCTGGTGTCTCCACAATCACATCTCGCGAATTCATCATCGCCCAGTTTACAATAAAATAAGCGGTTCGAAATACCAACACCCGATCATACTCCTCGGTTCCACCTTCTAAAAAATAAAATTCATTATCAAATGTACGATACATCACCGTATACGCATTTGGAGTTTTTTGCACTCTTAAAATGATTGGCTCCACATCTCCATAACTTCCCCCCTGATGCTCTGTGGTATAGCAATATTTGTCTGTTAAAACTCCTCTCTTTTCTAATTCAGATATTTTACGATATCCTTTTTCCAATATTTCAATATTGTCCATGCGTTCAATCGGATAATGCGACAAATTATTATACGGCTCATGATTTCCAACAAGCCACAGCTTTCCATTCAAACTGCTAATAAAATACGGAGAAATCTTATAGACCTTTCCTCCATTTACATATTCCACCTTACCTTTATCATTATACTGAACTAATTTAAATGATATCTTTCGAACGAATTGCCCCGTGGAACTACTTAACGCTTCAAAAATTCTATATATATTTTCATGCAAATTTACATAACAGCATGCTTCTGCCCGACCTATAATTTTTTCTCCCTCTACTTGAGGATTTTGGGGATATTTATTTTCTTTCTCTTTCTCTGCATCTTCATCTTTTTCCAAGCTATATTCTGGTGAAAAATGCTCCAAATAACAACAATACTTTTTCAAATTCCCAGCACCGGCACAGCGGAGTAAATCATCAATAATTTCCCGTTTTTCTTTTAATGTCGCTGTCATTGTAAAAGTATGCTCAATCAAAAAAGGGAGTTTTTCCTGACTCAATGGATGATTGTAATAAATAACTTCCTTTTTATTATCTATATTTCCATTCTCATCTATATCCATAATCTTAATGAGACCCGCTTCTTCTAGTTCAAAAACATCCTTTTTTACTGTTTTGATTTGAGAATCACGCATGTTTTTTTTCGATGATTTGTCCGAATTGTTCTTCAAAGTATTCCATTCTTTTTCGCAATCTCTATAAACTACAGCTCGTAATTTCCAAATGGATGTTGGTCTTTCCTTGTTTGTATTCTGCATTAACTCCTGTAAAATTTTTAATTTTACGCTGTCCTTTATTCCCATAAATCCAACTCCTCACAAATCCTAAATTTATTTTGCAAATACCTGTTAGTCTAACTCATTTCGAGCAACTTCTCTAAATCTGTCATCATCATAATTTCATTCATCTGATGTAACACGAAGCAGGAATCTACTTTAATTAAAGATAGTCTTTAAAATCAAACTCAAATACTCTCTTAAGCGTTCTTAGAAGTTCATTCTGGAAGATTCTGTCCTCGCTGTATCTAAGATTTCTATCCTCAATCTTTTTCTTTTCATCCTCGAAATAACGCTTTCTTGCTTTTATTAGAGATTCATCTGGATAGCAAGCAAGATTTAAATCTGTAAGTCCCCAACTAATTTGCCGATACATATCTGGGCAAGTTTCCATCAAATCAAATGCACATTCAAAGAATAAAATACGTGGGTTAATTCGTTTCCAGCGAGTCACAACACCTGGCTTCTCATAAGCTCTAACAAACTCTTCTGTCTCATCCGTAATCCGAATCAGTTTAGCTTGCATATCCTTATCACCAAGAAAAAGCATATCAATTGTCTTACGAATTTCCAACAGCTTATCTGTTAAGTAATCCCAAATATCGACCTGCTGCTTTTCTCCTTCTGGCATTTTATTGAAGCATTCTGTTTTCTCGTACAGTGCTAATACATCCCAAAGCATTCCATAAACAGTTTTAATTGAAGAACTGATTTCTTTTCCCATTGCAATTGCCTCCTATAATTTCCCATTTCTTTATCATTAACTCGTTTTGTAAATTCCAATTAATTTTCACTTGCCTCATTTTAATCTTTTTCAACTGAGGCTATCTATTTCCTTTAATACATATGTGAGTAAAAATCCAAAACAGGAACATTTTTTTCTATTAACATATTTCCAATTGCAGTTTCTACATCTCCTCTGCTATATCCATCAGGAATATTTTTTAACGGAAATAATAACACTATCGATTCATCCCACTTCTTTCCAAGCTTATGAATAAGAATTCCTGCTGAATTATGAATCCATTCTTCTTTATTTTTCTGTTCATACGAATTATATACAACACGCTTATTATCGTATTCACTACTGTCTTTCGGAATATCAAAATTCACATCCGCACTCACCGCAACAACACCTAAATATCCATCTTTCGTAAATTTCATCCAAACTAAATCTTCCCTGTCCGCTAGATCAAATTCTTGCTGAATCTTTTCATAATCGATACATTTCGGGTCATATTTAGGATTTTCAGTCGTTCTAATTCCTACTTTATTCAGGTAATTTACAGTATAATTAATTATTGTTTCTTTATCGACAACGTCTCTTTCTGCCTGCTTTTTTGCTTCATTATATCTTACAAAACTTCTTCCATGAACAGATTGACAATACTTTTTACCTTCATTATTTATCCAATATGCTGTTTTAGGTGTTCTATGTAAATATTTTTCCAATTCATTATTCACTGTTTTCATTTTATATCCGTTCCTTTCCCTTTTTATTTTTTAATTTCTTTGGTAATGTTAGTCTACCATTTAGGGGCGTCATTTGTGTGACGCTTTTTTATTTTTAAAATATATGCTGCTCACTATGAGCAGCATATTGGATACCCGGATATTTAATGATTTGGATTTGGTTGATGAATGACACATTTCAGAATTTATGACTGGTTTTTATTGGTGTCTAGAACTCTCTTTTCTCTAAACGCCTACAGTTATTTTTCATTCAATTTTTCAAATAACTTATCAATCATTAGAGAACATCTGTACTTTATAATCTCTTCTGTCTTATCTATATAATTTTTTATACTATCATAATCTTTCTTGTCTTTAGCTTCTTTTCTCAAGAAACAATATATCTTCCCATATTCACACGGAATCTCCATAGCCTCCTTTCCCAAGGAATAATATATCTTCCCATATTCACACGGAATATCCATAGCCTTATAATAATCTCTTTTTTCTTTAAATTGTGAGAAAAAACCTTTATTTGCGTCGATCAAAAGAGTCAACATTTCATTTTTATTTTCTGCTCTAGTTTTAAACAATTCATCTATATACGCATAATAATTATCGTTCTCATAATGCTTTCTATACTTATTTATACTTTGTTCTTCTACTGTAATCGCTGGAGAAAGTACAAAATTTCCTAAAGTATGATATTGATTGAAAAACTCTTTTATTTTTTTTATTGATTCTTCATCTACACCTTCCATATTTGAGAATCCATCAATATAATCATACATAAAAATATATTCTCTAATACTCTCTTTTACTATTTTTCCATTATATTTTAATTTTCCAAAAGAATAATGAAAAGAATTCATAGTATCTCCCTTAAATAAATCAATAATATCTGTACTTTGTTCCATTTTACCCCATGCTGTTTTTATAACATCTGAATAAATCACAAATAGTATGTCACGAACAATATTCATACTATCTGGATCATTATTTCCTCCACCTCTAAATTCATTACTATCTTCAGATATTGCTATCAACTTGCCGTCCACATCATCCACATTTTCCCCTATTTTTTCATTTAAATCCCGAAAACTCTTTTTTATATTATCCAACTTAGGAAGTTCTTTATAATCTTTATACCATTCATTTTTTTTTATACATTCTCCATATTCTCCATCTTTTTTGTTAAAGTTAAAGTCTTCATGTGCAAAATTAAACCAATCAAAATTAAACTCATAAAAACAGCGATAAAGTTCTTTGTCTTTATAGCCATCCAGATTTCTATCTCCAAATATTTCATTAATAAAAGTTTTTACTTTTTCTTTGCTTTTTTCCAATGCATCCTCAAAATTTTCTTGTGACTTTTTCATTCCTATCCTCTACTCCTATCTTCTTTACTTATAATGATATCGTAATCTAAGATATTTTCTTGCATATAAAATTACGAATTTACTCATCTATAATTGTTAAAATATATTTTCTACTTACAATACCTCGTATTATATAGTAGTAGTTTCTAGAACCCCTTTTTACCGCATCCCTCAATTCTTTCCCCAACTTTTCCTCTTTATTTTCTATCCACTCTGTCACATCATAATGATACAACGACCAATAAACCATTCCATTTTATTATACATTTTGCATAGATAAAATGCAATATATTTCTTTTTATTGTGCATTTTTAAAACTTTTTAAAATCTGAATCACCTGCTGTTCTTCTTCCGCTGTAAATGTACCATCTGGTGATTCTGCAATGAATGCATGAGGATTTGGATATTCAAACGAAAATTCATCTACATTTCCTGCCTGTCCCTCAAATTCTCTTTCTCCAAGATAAGATTCCGGAATAACTGCATAAAATGCCTTATCAATGGACATATAATCCGAATCGAGTCCTGGTATCAATTCTCCCACAAGCTGTACTTTGGCTACCACAAATGTTCCAAGTCCCGAACAGTCTTTATCTGTTCCTGCCGGATATCCCGCTACAAATGAAGAATCTGCTGACTTTGAAATCTCTGCTTTCAACATTGACTTCGCATTTCCTCCTAAATTTGTCTGGCAGTCCCAATAGGTAACTGTAACACCTCTTGGATTAGAAATCACTACATTTTCTTCTATCACATTTCCAGCATCTACATTTTCAGTTTGAACATTCCATCCCTCTGGATATTCAAACTGAAATACTGGTGCTGTCACTGCATTTGTCTGTGCATATTTTGTTGTATAGGTAGTTCCTGTCACACTTTCTGACTGTACTTGCGGTGTTTCTGATTCTTCTGCTATACCTTGATTTTCCTCATTTTCTACTACTTCAGATTCCTGTATTGTTTCTTCATTTGCATTTTCTTCTTCTGGATTTATTTCCTCTTCTTGTTTTCCAACCGCTTCTTCCTTTTCTTCCGGTTCGCTCTGTTCTTCTGCTATTGAATCCTTTTCATTTTCTTTTATTGCTTCACTTACCTTTGCACTTTGATTCAATTCTTTCTGTTTCATTTTCTCTTTGTATACACAAAATCCCGTAATTCCCAGTGCTGTGACAAGTACAATTGTCACAATAATTATAATTTCTTTTTTCATATTCTTCTTTTCCTCTCCGCACACTATTTATAACTATATTTATCATACTTGCAAATCATTATACTCGCACTACAAAAATATTACAATCAGTAAAACTGTAGTATTTTATTTTAAAGGAGTTTTCTAAATGAAAGAACTTGATTTTCCAAAAATAGCAAAAAAATTAAAAGAAATTCGTATTTCTAAAAACATGACACAAGAATATGTTGCCAGTGTTGCCGACGTCAATGTCAGCCATATCAGCAACATCGAAAACAACCGTGTAAAGGTCTCTCTTTCCACTCTTGTTCAGATGTGTAATGCGCTTGATGTGACCTTAGATTTCATTCTTTCCGATGAATATAATGATGTTTCCGGTCCGATTGAGCAGGAAATTCTTCACGAATTACAATCCTGTCCTTATGAAACGAAAGTACAAATTTTAAAAATCGTCAAAGCCCTCAAATAGTTCTTTACATTCTTCCGAATCTATTTGAGGGAGCTTTGCTCCCTGACAGAAACTTTTCTTCTTCTCTTCTAAAAGGATTCCAAAAATTTCATCTCGAAAGGCTTCCATTTCATTTTGGCTTCCTTTGTAATACTTTCGAAATGCTACTATCACCTTAGTATCACACTCTCTAATCTCCTGAATCATCTGCTGGTCTGTTTCCAGTAATATTTCATAAAGTTTCTTTAATGTGGCTTCAGATAGTTTCATACTCATAATTTATATTCTCCTTGTTTTTTCTTCCATAAGCATAACAAGTTCCAATGCCCAAATTGGGCATTGATAAAAAATCTCCCAGATTTTTTCATCTGAGAGACTTTTCTTTAACTATCCTTTACACATTTTCTGTACTCACATATTTTGTTCGATTTATCTGCTCTTTACCCATACACCAGAGCCATTTACATACCAATTACCGACCCATCTGTTTGCAGCCATTTTTCCAGATGCATCCAGATAATACCATTTACCGCCTACTTTCTGCCAACCGGTTTTCATTGCTCCACTTGATACAAAATAATACCAGGAACCGTTTATCTTTTGCCAGCCGGTTACCATTCTTCCGCTTCCGTTCATATAATATTTTGCATTTCCAACTGTAGTAAAGCCTTTTGCCATTTTTCCACTGCCATTAAAGTAGTACCATGCACCATCAACTCTCAGCCAGCCTTTTGCCATCTTTCCATCAGATTTTAAATAATACCAGGTCTTGTTTTCTGCAAACCAACCGGTTTTCATTGCTCCACTTGAGGCAAAATAATACCAGTTTTTATCGTAACTAACCCAGCCGGTTCTCATCCATCCTGCCGCATCAAATCCATACCAGGTATTTCCGATTTTGCATAATTTATTTTTCGGATACGAACCATCTTCGTAACGATACCACCATCTGGAACCAGATTTAATCCAACGACCGTTGGTTTGGTATTTAGAATTGAAGTGGTAGACTAAATCCATTCCACTTTCAAAATATTCTCCTTTTGGTATGTTATTCCATTCTTGCTCTGTTCCAGCGTAATAGAAATCTAACTTTATATGTGTATCCAAAAATATATTTCCTAAATTTGTTAACGTTTTTGGACAATAAATCTTTTGTAAATTATCACAATACGTAAAAGCAGAATCTTTTATTTCTTTTACTCCCTCTGAGATTATAACTTCCGTCAGACTTTCACATCCATAAAAAGCTGTCTCTCCTATTGTTTCAATGTGACTTGGAATTACAAGTTTCGTAAATCCACACATACCAAAAGCAAATGCTTCTATCGTTTTAACTTGTTTTGGTATTGCAATCTGAGTTAAATTTCTACATCCATAAAAAGCTGATTTTTTTATTCTTTTTACATCATCAGAAATTTTTACGCTTTTTAAATTAACGCAATGTTCAAAAGTTCTCTCACCTATTGAAGTAATTCCTTTTTCTATTACAACAGATTCTATTTTATCTATTTGTTTTGCCCATGGAGTATCTTTCTTTATACCATTTTCATATCCATAATCATACAAATCCCCAGTTCCCGAAATCGTAAGAACCCCATTTTCTAATTTCCAACTAGCATTTGCCCCACAAGGTTCATTTGCCTCTTTTAATTCATTTGTTTGACTTCCAGACAGTTCTCCTTCTTCTGCCTGACTTTCTGTTTGGTTTCCTTCGGAATCTAAGTTTTCTTCACTTAATGTCTCTTCGCTTGATTTTTCTTCTTTTAATGTTTCTTCCTGTTTGCTTTGTTCCGTCTCATCTTCAGTCTGTTCGTCATTTGCGCTTTCAGCCTCTCCAGTTTCCTGGCTCTGTTCTTCCGCATCAGCTTCCTGCGCTTCATCATTTACTTCACTACTTACTTCTTTTGTTTCTTTTTCTTCTACCTGTCCTGCGTTATTTTCCACTTGCGCTGCCCATGCAGGTGTATTCACGCTCATGCTCAGTGAAACCGCTAACATTGCTGCTACTACTTGCTTTTTCATAATTTTATCCCTCTCCTTATTTTTTGTAACTATACTTATTTTAGTTTTAAATCATTATATCATTACTATAATAATATTACAATTGCAAAACATTTAATGGTACTAATTTCTTTTTTCTTTTCTTATCATAACAGGTATTAATGCCCAAATTGGGCATTGATGCAAAAAAATCCCCCGAACTTTCGTCCGAGGGCATTTCTTTCTATATATGCAAATGATTGGATGGTAGACATCAGGCAGCAACAGCCTAAACGGAATAACTCACCGTAACGAATACGAAACTTGAGTTTATTCACCAATTTGTAACCTTGAAAATTATAATCTATTTTTCTTCTTTTCGTTTACTATTGGTATGAATTCCTCTATTCTCATCTCCTGCTTCATTAACACCAAATTCGTAGTCATTTCCCGGCAGAATAATATTTAAGGCAATTCCTGCAATCGCTGCAATCGCAAGTGCTGTCAAAGTAATCGAAGTTCCTGCTATCGTAAAGGTAATTCCATCACTGAATCCCAGACCACAGACAAAGATAACGCCTGCAATAATCAGGTTTCTGGATTTTGTTAAGTCTACTTTATTTTCTACGACATTACGCACACCAATTGCGGAAATCATTCCGTAAAGCATGAAGCTGACTCCACCAATAATTGCGCTTGGCATGGTACTGATAACAGCGGATACTTTTGGAATAAAGCTGACGATAATTGCAAACACGGCAGCAATACGGATAACTCTCGGGTCATAGACTTTACTTAATTCGAGTACTCCTGTATTTTCTCCATAAGTGGTATTTGCCGGACCTCCAAACAGACCGGAAACAGCTGTCGCAAGACCATCTCCGAGCAGAGTTCTGTGAAGTCCCGGTTCTGCAAGGAAATTTTCTCCTACCGTTGCGGAAATTGCAGACATATCTCCTACATGTTCCATCATAGTTGCAATGGCAATCGGTGCCATAACAAGAACCGCAGTTACATCAAATTTACAAAGCTGAAATCCCGGAAGTCCCACCCAGCTTGAACTTGCAATAGATGCAAAATTTAAAATTGCAGAACCATCTGGATTCTTAATTCCACACGCATTCATAATCATTGCCACTGCATAGGAAATCACAACCCCCATCAGAATCGGAATGATTTTAAACATTCCTTTTCCCCAGATATTAAACACAATGATAACTGCAAGGGCAACCAGTGCAAGAAACCAGTTTGTGGATGCATTGGAAATTGCAGAGCCTGCAAGACTTAAACCGATACAGATGATAACCGGTCCGGTTACAACAGGCGGAAGATAACGCATCACACGTTTGACTCCCACGATACGGATAATCAGTGCAAATATCAGATAGAAAAGACCTGCTACTACAACTCCCCCGCAGGCATAAGCTGCTTTTTCATTTGCTCCCATAGATGCATACATTCCACTGTTTAAGTTTGCCACTGTGGAAAATCCTCCCAAAAATGCGAAGGATGAACCCAAAAATGCAGGCACTTTGAATTTGGAACACACATGGAACAACAATGTACCAAATCCTGCACCAAATAAGGTTACGGAAACAGTCAGACCGGTTGTAAGCGGTTCCCCACACGCCTGAACAAAATAGCTGTTGACCAGAATCGGTACTAAAATTGTTGCACCAAACATGGCGAACATGTGCTGTAAACCTAAAATCAGCATTTTAGGCACGCCAAGTTTTCTGGCGTCACGAATTGCTTCTCCTCTTTCTCCCATTTTTTCTCTCCTCTTTCGTTTTTTTCATCTTTCATGTGCTCTCGGAATCTTTTTGAGAGTACATCTTCCCCATTATAGAGGAGAGAGTCCTGTTATGGCAAGCAAAATCAAAGAATCCTTTCAAAAATCATACAAGTTTATAATGCAAAAAACTCTTTAATCTGTCCCACAATAATCTGCATCAGTCTGGTTCTCGCTTCCACACTTGCCCATGCAATATGCGGAGTAATGATAAGCTTCCTGCTGTCTTTTATTTTTACCAATGGATTCGTTTCACTCATCGGTTCTTCACATAACACATCAAGACCTGCTGCCACAATTTCTCCGTTCTCCAGAGCTTCACACAAATCCTGTTCTACCACAATCGGTCCACGTCCTAAATTTAAGAAAATCGCTGTCTTTTTCATCTTTGCAAATGCTTCTTTATTCATCAAATCTTTTGTATATTCATTTAACGGAGCATGAACAGAAACAATATCGGATTTGGAAAGCAGAGTATCAAAATCTACCTGTTCATATCCTTCCTGTGCGCTTCTTCCGGAAGCCGAATAATAAATCACATGTGCACCAAATGCTTTCGCAATATCAGCAACCCGTCTTCCGATCGTTCCAAGCCCGATAATTCCCCAGGTCTTTCCGCTGATTTCATTAAAATGCTCTGCAAAATGAGTGAAAATCGTATCATTTACATATTTTTCCGTTTTGACATACTCATCATAATAACGCATTTTTTCCAGTAAATAAAATAACAGCGCAAAGGTATGCTGGGTAACCGACTCTGTCGAATATCCGGCTACATTTCTCCATGCAATTCCACGTTTTTCAAGATATTCCTTATCCAGATTGTTTGTTCCGGTAGCTGTTACGCAGACTAATTTTAAATTTTTTGCTGTTCCAATCGTCTGCTCATTAATCTCAATCTTATTAATTACTAACACATCTGCATCTTTTACACGCTCCGGCACTTCCTCTGATGTGGAAAATCCATATTTCACCACTTCTCCAAGCGCATCATAGGCTGATAAATCAATGTCATCTCCTATTGTCTTTGCATCCAGAAATACAATTTTCATGATCCATCTCTCCCTTAATTAAATTTCTTTACTCATTTCATCATAAGTGCAAAAGTTATATCCTAATCTCTGATATAACGCAACCGCACCTGCATTTTCTTTTTCTACTTCCAGACGGAATCGTACTGCATCTGTATAGATTTCTTCTACTGCCTCAAAAAATTTTCTTCCGATTCCGTGCCCTCTGTATTCTGGCTTCATATACAAATCTTCCAGCCAGATACACACTCCGCCAAATTCGGTTGAATATCCGGTCGCTGCAATTCCATATCCGGCAATTTCACCTTCGATTTCAAACACATATCCATCCACGTATGGGCAGTCTCCAACGCAATCTGAAATATCTTTCTGTAATGTTTCGTCATCCGCTTTATGAATGACCACATCCGATGCATAAAAGATCTGCATCATTTTTAAGACCTCTGCTCTGTCTTTCTCCTGCATGGAACGAATTATAACCTCTCCCTTTTTCATTTCTACCTTCATTGTTAGTATCCTTTCCTTATGAAATCATGCTCTCCTATCACCGGAAGCTTTTTCACATCCATATTTGTAATCAAAATATACGTCTGTGAATTCAAATACTGAATGAGTTGGTCAATTTGCTCTTCTAAACCTTGCACTTCGGCTTCGACCGTCCCATCGTATTTGTTTTTTACCCAGCCGGTTAATCCAAGCTGCCTTGCTTTATGTACGCAATAATATCGAAATCCCACGCCTTGTACATGTCCATAAAAAATAATATGTCTGCGAATCATCCATACACTCCTACATCTTTAAAAATAGTAAAAACATTTTTGGTATAAATACTATATCCGTTACGTTCAGAATTTTCTCCCTCAAGTGTTTCGTTGCTACTATCATAGGGTGAGTAAGAGACTTTTGTCAAGTCTAAGAACGTAAGTCAAAAAAAGCTCCCAACAAGCTGAAATTTCATGCCTGTTGAGAACTTTTTTCTAAAAATATTTTAAGATTATTTTAAAATTTCAATATCGGTCTGTATTACCTGTGGTTCTTTTTTTAATAAATATTCTCCATTTCGTACAGAAGCCAGAATTCCGGCTCGTTCGCATACTGCATCAAACTCTGATTTCGCTTCAAGTACAATAAAGTTTGCCGGCTTGCCTTCTTCTAAACCATATTCGTCCTGAATATGCATGGTTTTTGCTCCATTTACAGTAATTAAATCCAGTGCATTGTCGATTTCTTCAAATGCCCAGCCCGGAAATGGTACTTCATCAAATACTTTATCAATCACATCTTCCGGCATCGGAGCCCACCAGTTCGATTCGATAATCGTAGCCACACCATGCGTATCACGATTAACCAAATCCATCGCTTCTACCACAAACGCTTCATTTTCAAAATGTGCATTCATAATAAAGATTTTTGTAAATCCATCTTTTATCAGCTCCATCAAAATATCATACACTAAATCAATCACGGTTTTTCCATTTAAATCAATCGTTCCCGGAAAAAGTGGACCGCCTCCGCTCAACGGCTTTGATTTATATCCATAAGTTAACGTCGGCATGATAATTCCATCTAATTCTTTTGCCAAATAATATGAAAATTTTTCTGCAATTTTTGCATCTGTACAAAGCGGAAGATGCTGTGCATGCTGCTCCGTCGCTCCAATCGGTAAAATTGCGGCAATGACAACTGCAAGCAGGCAGGAAAACCAATAGTTAATTCCAATGACATAATTAAAAATCAGATAGGCAATCGGTCCTGTGATTGAGGATACAACTGCACCTTCTTTTGTCGCACGGTTTGAAATAATTGCGGCAAATAACTATTACCAAAGTACCCGCAATGATGTTATCTTTAATATTATATTTGAAAACCATATCAGTGCTTCTGCCCTGAAACTTCAAGCTGCCAATAGTGGATATTCTTTTGAAGGCAATCATCATTTTTTCCTTCTGCATTTTATCTTACCGGAATCTGGTCAGACTGCCGGAATGGAACAAACCATCAGCAATAATCTTTACGAATATCTTCATCAGGCATTTTCTGAACAAGATGCATCCTTCCTCAATTGAAGAACTGTTACGTGTTGATTTACAGGATGCTTCTGTTCGTCTGAACCTGCATCTTGCCCTTTATCTGCATCAGTTCATCTTAACTACATGATTTACGCATGCCAGATATCGTTATTATATTCTGCAATTGTACGGTCAGATGAGAAATACCCTGCTTTTGCAATATTGACAATCATCTTCTTTGCCCATGTTTTTCTATCTTCATAAGCTTTTAAGGCTTCTTCTTTCTTTTTGGTATAAGCCTTGAAATCCAAGAGTGTCATAAACCAATCTTTATTTAACAGTTCATTCTGAAGTCTGGTTAAGTTTTCTTCATGACCGATTGCAAGCAGTTCTTTAGAAGTAATAAAATCTACTGCTTCTTTGATTGTCTCATCTTTTTCGTAGAAGTCTTTAGAAACGTAGTCTGCATTTTCATAGTGTTTGATTACTTCTTCACTGGAAGCTCCAAATACAAAGATATTGTTATCCCCTACCAGTTCATGGATTTCTACGTTTGCGCCATCTTCTGTACCGAGAGTCAGCGCACCATTTAACATGAACTTCATGTTTCCTGTTCCACTTGCCTCTTTAGAAGCCAGAGAAATCTGTTCTGAAATATCACATGCCGGAATCAGTTTTTCTGCTTTTGTGACATTGTAGTTTTCAATCATAACAACCTTTAAGTATGGACTCACTTCAGGGTCATTGTTGATTAATTCCTGTAAACATAAAATCAGGTGAATGATATCTTTTGCAATCACATAAGCCGGTGCTGCCTTTGCTCCAAAAATAACTGTGATTGGAGTAGATGGTTTCTTACCCGCCTTGATTTCTTTATATTTATGAATCACATATAATGCGTTCATCTGCTGACGTTTGTACTCATGCAGACGTTTAATCTGAATATCAAAAATAGATTCCGGATTCAATTCTACATTTTGAGTCTGTTTTAAGTAATCGCAGAGTGCTTTTTTATTGTCTCCTTTTACACTCAGTAATTTTTCAATGACTGCATCATCATCTTTGTAAGCCAGGAGTTTTTCCAGTTCTTCTGCATTTTCTCTGTATCCGGTTCCGATTAATTCATCAAGCAGAGCAGTCAGTTCCGGATTGCAGTGAACCAGCCATCTGCGGAATGTAATTCCATTTGTTTTATTATTGAATTTTTCCGGATAAATCTTATAAAATGCATTTAACTCTGTATCTTTTAAGATTTCTGTATGCAGAGACGCCACACCATTTACACTGAATCCGTAATGAATATCAATGTGTGCCATGTGTACCACATCATTTTTATCAATAATTACAACACTTTCATCATCGAATTTTCTTCTTACTTTATCATCTAAAATTTCGATAATCGGAACCAACTGAGGAACAACTTTCTTTAAATATTCCATCGGCCATTTTTCAAGTGCTTCTGCAAGAATGGTATGGTTTGTGTAAGCACAGGTTTTAGTTACAATCTCAATCGCTTCATCCATCTGAATTCCACGTGCAACCAGCAAACGAATTAATTCCGGAATGACCATAGTTGGATGAGTATCATTAATCTGGATAACCGCATATTCATACAAATCATGCAGATTCGAACCACGTGCCACACATTCATCCAGGATTAACTGTGCACCATTGCTTACCATGAAATACTGCTGATAAATACGAAGCAGGCGACCTGCATCATCACTGTCATCCGGATATAAGAACAGGGTAAGGTTCTTTTCGATTTCTTCTTTATCAAAATCAATTCCTTCTTTTACAATGCTGTCATCTACAGATTCTAAGTCAAATAAGTGAAGTTTATTGCTCTGATTATTGTATCCGGTTACTTCGATATCATACATTCTGGAATTTACAGTCAGATTTCCAAAAGTTACAGGATAACTCACCTCTGTTTTTGTCAGCCAGCTCTCTTTTTCAATCCATGGGTTTGGAACTGCATTTTGTAATTCATCTTTAAATTCCTGTTTGAATAATCCAAGATGATAGTTTAATCCAACTCCATCTCCGCTTAATCCTAATGTTGCAATAGAATCAAGGAAGCAGGCAGCCAGACGTCCCAGTCCGCCATTTCCAAGAGATGGTTCCGGTTCAATTTCTTCGATTTCGCAAATATCTTTTCCATTTTCTGCAAGCATTTTTTTCACATCGTCATAAATACCAAGGTTAATCATGTTGTTGGATAATAATTTACCAATTAAAAATTCTGCTGAAATATAATAGATTTTTTTCTTCTTTACCGGTACTTCTTTGTCCTTCGCCATGTTCTGAACAACATGTAACAGTGCATAATACACTTCTGCATTAGATGCTTCTTTGATTGTTTTTCCAAGTTTTGTTTCTAATAATTCCTGAATTTTCATCATAAAAAAATCCTCCATCATTCTCTTTCTTTATCTTGCTCTAAATTCTATTTTCCTGTTATCCTGTCGTGTTTCTTATCTGCATTTTACTATGCTTTTTTGATTATTTCTTGCAAAATACTCTCTATTTATAATACAATACTATCAAAATATACTTTGCAAACTTTGTATAAAAATGGAGGAGTTTGTTCATGAACCTCACAGAATACCAAAATTACCATGAATCAAAATCTCATACTTCTCTCGAATTTCCTTATAACACTTACCTTTGCTGTATTCCTATGGACTTTACGCATGTTCCCATTCACTGGCACAATGAGATGGAATTAATTGTCATCCAGAAAGGCAGTGGAATCATTTCCGTAGACTTTATTACTCATGAAGTAAAAGCCGGAGATATTGTGTTTGTGCTTCCCGGTCAGCTTCATTCTATTAAGCAAAAAAAAGAAGCACGGATGGAATATGAGAACATTCTCTTTCAACCATCTATGCTTCTTTGTGGTGAACCGGATTTGTGCGGAACAGATTTCATTCTTCCTCTTATGGAAAATCCTGCTACCATTCAGACCTTTCTCACTCCAGATGCCCCTGCTTATGAATCTCTTTCCGGATGCATCCGAAAAATCGATAATCTCTGCGATTCCAGACCAAAAGGCTATCAGCTTGCAGTCAAAGGCTGGCTCTTCCAGCTTATGTTTTATCTTTTGTCCAATCAGCAGACACTAAAACAGCCTTCTCAGTCTCACCAAAAACATATGGATAAACTGAAAACCATTTTGAAATATGTTGAAGAACATTACAACGAACCTTTAAGCATTGAAGATATGGCAAATCTCATTCATTATAGTAAATCTCATTTTATGAAATTTTTTAAAACACATATGAATATGGGATTCACCCATTATCTCAATCATTATCGAATGAGCATGGCTACAAAACTTTTAGTTTCGACCGATGATTCTGTTTTGACGATTGCAGTCTCTTCCGGATTTGATAATCTTTCATATTTTAATCGACTCTTTAAAAGAGAATTTCATATGACGCCACGAGAATACCGTCGTCAGCAATGATACGTTTGACACTTACATGATTCTTTTCAAAAAAACCTTATTGAGCTTCCGTTTTTTTTAACTCAATAAGGTTTTTTGTTCTAACTTGATTCTATTTTTATTCTACTTGCTTTTCACTGCTTCTGCAATTTTCTCTACAATTACACAAAGCACAACTGTAATCACCATATCCGGTAATGTATTTCCCACCGGTGTATCTACCTGCATCAGCAGACGGTAAATCACAAAGCCAACAAGCCAAACAGCCAGATTTCTCCACTGAAATGCAGATTTTTGGGCATCTGCTTTCTTTAACATAAAGTAATCTGCAATCTGCACTGCAATCATCGGTGCAAACACAGAACCAATCAGATATAAGAAATTTGTAATGTTATCCATTGGATACACAATTGCGGCAATCGTTCCAATTACCGTAACGACAATTGCCGCCCATTTTTCCTGAATTTTAGAGGAAACCGATACACTCGAAACTCCTGCGGAATAAGCATCCAAAAAGGTAGTTGTAACTGTGGAAAATACAATAATTAAAAGTCCCACAATACCAAATCCTGTTTTTAACATAATCTGCGCAATGTCATATTCACCGGTAAAAATAGCTGCTCCCATACCAATCATATACATAAAAATGCTGACCAGACTGTAAACAACTACACTTGCAAATGTCGCTGCAAATGGTTTTTCTGCTTCTCTTGTATAGTCACTGATCAGTGGCAGCCAGGAAAGCGGCATTGCTACCGCAAGCTCTACTGCGGCTCCAAATGTCAGACTTCCATCATCTACAATTGCCGGCATGCTTCCATTTCCAAAAAAGATAACTTTAAAAAGTACCAACGATAAGATAAAAAGTGCAGTCATTGCAACGGTGTTTAATTTACCAAGATTTGTAATCCCAATCAGAATCCATACAATAATCAGAACACCGATAATAATCGCCCAAATCCAAATACCGGTATGTAACACACCATCTGCTGCAAGTGCGCCGTCATAAATCATAATTGCAGTCCAACCCACAAGCTGTAAGACATTTAAAATGGCAAATAAAAGGCTTCCCCTTTCACCAAAACTCATTTTTACCGTTTCCATGGCACTTTTACGTTCTTTTGCACCAATCATTCCCGCTGCAAACATCATAAGTCCGCCAATCAGATGTCCCAGTAAAATCGCTGCCATTGCTTTTCCAAAGCCAAGTGGTGCAAAATAAGTACCGGTCAGGATTTCAGCTAAAGATACCCCTGCACCAAACCAAATCAGTCCGTTTGAAAAAACGGAAGTTCTCTTTTCGCTCATCCCTCGTACTCTCCTTTGACTGCAAACGCATGATTCATCGGTCCGCTTCCTTTTCCAAGGTCAAGCATAGCGGCAAGTGCGCCGGAAATATAATTTTTTGCATATTTTACGGAAGTTTCCAAATCTCTTCCTTTTGCAAGATTTGACGCAATCGCTGAAGAAAGAGTGCAGCCGGTTCCGTGTGTATTGGAATTATCAATTCTCTTTCCATGGAACCATACCGGCGCTTTTCCTTTTTGAAAAAGCAGGTCGTTCGCATCATTTAACTGATGTCCGCCTTTTAACAAAACTGCACAGTCGAATTTCTCACAAATAAGCTCTGCTGCTTTTTCCATATCTGCTTCTGATTTAATTTCCATCTCAGAAAGAACTTCTGCTTCCGGAATATTTGGAGTAATCACTGTTGCAAGCGGTAATAGTTTACTTTTCAATACACTGATAGCATCTTCACTAATCAGTCTTGCCCCACTGGTTGCCACCATAACAGGGTCTACTACGATATTTTTTGCGTGATACTCAGTCAGTTTTTCTGCAATGGTTTCAATCAGCTCACTTGAAGAAACCATTCCTGTCTTAATCGCATCCGGATAAATATCTGTAAAAATACTATCAAGCTGCTCTGCCAAAAATTTTGGTGTTACCTCCATAATATCTGTTACGCCAGTTGTATTCTGAGCAGTCAACGCCGTAATCGCACTCATCGCATACACGCGATTTGCGGTCATTGTCTTAATATCTGCCTGAATACCGGCGCCTCCACTGGAATCACTTCCAGCAATTGTTAATGCTGTGTACATCATTTTTTCCTCCTTGTTCTTTGCATTAATTTTATAGAGCGACACAAGGTGGTGCCCCCAATCTGCCGCTGTTATGCCTTGAACCTTTCAACGTATTCAAAAATGCAGGAACCCAACGAAAGATTCCTGCATCTAAAACACATATCTGTGATTCATTATCTCCCTACGTTGGCATTACCCAAATCAGGTTCTGGGTTAAAGCATCCGCTTACTCTCAGCCTGCTTATGCAAGCACCCCGCTTTTTATAACAATTTTATTATACACTCTTATCTTGAAAATACAAGTTTTTGATGCTATTTTTCCCTTGAACCCAAATAGCAGGTGCAACTGATATAATAATCTATCGCACCTGCCATCTTCCTTCACCGTTCTTACGATCGAGGTAAAGCCTTTTCCACTCCAATAATTTGTTATATGCTTTTCTTCAAGATTTCAATCTCGCATTTTATGACTTTCTTCAAAATTTTATTTTTCTACCGGCTCATCCATCTTGCCCAGGCTGCCAGCCCTGCTCCATGTTTTATTTCACCTGATGCCACCATTCTTTTAAATTCTTCTATCGAGACTTCATGAAGTTTCAGCACCTCTGCCGGATCCAAAGATTCCTCCCCCTGCTTTCCACAACGAATCGCAAAAAGATGGATTTTCTCATTCGTCGAACCAAACGACGGATAAAAATCTCCAAGCGGAATCACCTCTTCTGCTTCATATCCCGTTTCTTCTTTCAATTCACGTACTGCTGCCTGCTCTGCTGTTTCCCCCGGGTCTATCAGTCCTCCCGGAAGCTCCGTCTGCCACAAGCGGATTGGATAACGATATTCCTTCAGCGTAATAATATTTTCTCCATGAAACGGAAGAATACTTACTCCTTCAATCATTTCAAGATAATCATAAGGTCGGATCTGATTTTTCACCCGTACTTTATCCTGTACAAGTGTAAAGCGACCCAGCTTTATTTTCTCTGACTCTACTGTTTCAAATGGACTTTTTATTTCCTTCATATTTCTTCCCCATTTGTCTTAATGACATGTTTATACCAATACGCCGAATCCTTTAGAATCCTCTGCTGATTACGATAATCCACATACACAAGTCCAAATCGGTCAGAATAACCTTTTGCCCATTCAAAGTTATCCATCAATGACCACTGGAAATATCCTCTGATATCCACCTCTGTTGCAGCTCTTTTTAGTTCACGCAGATATCTTCCAAGAAAATCAATTCGATTCGGATCATGCACTTTTCCATCCAGTGAAATCACGTCATGGCAAGATAAACCATTTTCTGTGATATAAATTGGTTTTTGATATCTTTCATATAAAAATTTTGGTCCCCAATATAAACATTCCGGAGTAACCGGCCACTGTATCGCTGTTTTCGGAAAACCTTCATATCTTTGAACGGCCTCCGGCTTTCCATTCTCTCCCATACGATAAGCGCAGCCATTATAGATATTTTGTCCATAGACATCAATTGGTTCAGAAATTAATTTCATATCTGCATCTGTAATTTTCGGAAGATATTTTTCATAACGAACCAAGCCTTCTTCCGGATAATGTCCAAGCAGTACCGGGTCAGACCACCACGCTACATTCCAGGTCCAGTTACTGTCATCTTCCTGCATAGAAAAGTACATCTGTCTTGCGGCTTCAATATCTTCCAGACGGTTAGTCTCAGGATAGCAGATAGAAGAAGTCGGAGCATATCCAATCGTCAGCTTTTGTTTTCCATAAGCACGAAGCATCTGCACTGCACGCCCATGTGCTTTTAATGCATTATGTGCCATCTCAAACGTATCTCTTAACGGTGCTTTTACACCCGGCGCATGCTCTCCTGTAAGAAAGCCAAGTCCTATGAAACACTGTGGTTCATTTAAGGTAAAGAAATGTGTTACTCGATCACTAAAACGCTCTGCGACAAGCTTTGCATATTCTCCAAACCACTCCACAATTTGCGGATTCATCCAACCTCCTCTTTTATAAATCTCATAAGGAAGTTCCCAATGATACAGCGTAATATAAGGTTCTATCTCATTTTCCAGCAACTCATCAATCAGTGCATTATAAAATGCGATTGCTTTTTCATTTACTCTGCCATATCCTTCCGGAAGTACACGTGACCAATCAATTGAAAAGCGATACGCTTTTAAACCGATTGCTTTCATTAGCTGTACATCTTCTTTGTATCTGTGATAATGGTCACATGCAACCTCTCCTGTATGTCCGGAGTAGATCTTTCCTGGTTCTTTTGTATATACATCCCAGATGTGTTCCCCTTTTCCATCTTCTGTCACGGCACCTTCAATCTGGTAAGCACTTGTTGCAGCGCCCCAGACAAAGTTTTCTGGAAATTTAACTTCTGTTTTTGCCATTATTTTCACTCCTGTTCTTGTTTTAATCTTAAAGCAAACTTGCAGCTCCAATCATTCCGGCATCATTTCCAAGTGCTGCGCAGTCTGCAACATGTGGATAACTGCTTTTATCTTTTATAATCGGAACACGGTTGGTTACAGCAAGTGCTTTTTCAATGTGTAAATCTCGTTTTTTTCCATCTTTTCCCACTCTGCCGTAATCATACACACGATAAGTCACATTCGAATTTTGCTGAATTTCAGCAATCAAAATGCCTGCGCCAATCGCATGAATGGTTCCGGATTCAATAAAAAGCACATCTCCTTTTTGTACCGGAACTGCATTTAATACTTCAAGTAATGTGTCTTCTTCGATTCGTTTTGCAAACTCCTCCTTACTGATTTCTGTTTTAAAATCATAATATAAATAGGCACCCGGATCTGCGTCCATGACATACCACATTTCTGTTTTCCCGTACTGGCCTTCATTTTTTAACGCATAACGATTACTTGGATGCACCTGTACGGAAAGACTTTGTTTTGCATCAATAAATTTTGTCAAAATAGGAAAATCACGAAATCTTCGACAGTTGAGTCCAAGCACTTCTTTACCTTTGATGTCGATATATTCCTGCAATGTTTTCCCTGCATACATTCCATTTGCAATATAAGATGGTCCGTCCGGATGACAGGAAAGCTCCCAGGCTTCTGCAAGTACCTTTCCATCATATTTTACACCATACTCTTCTGCCAGTCTATGACCTCCCCACAGATAATCTTTACAGCTTGGTTTCAATTTTAAAATACTCATCTTTTATCCGCCTCTATCATTTCTCACTTAAAAAATCAATATATTTCTGACACATTTCTTTATGAATTCCGGTCGCCGTAAAAACAAGCACAAGGTCTTCTTTCTCTGTTCCATCAAGCTCACTTTCCAGTTTTGTACCAGTTAAATCAATTGCTTTTGTTCCTCCAGCTTCACAGAGATTCAAGTCTTTTATCTCAAATTCATCGGCAGAGTAATACTCTCCGCCAACACTGGTGCAGTATTTCAGAAAGTCTTTTGTCAGAATCACTGCATCTAATTCTCCCTTAGACCACTGGAAGAAAAATTTATCAAATCCGCTTTCATTTCCTGCATCCTGTTTTTCTTCAGCTTCCTTATAAGAAATCACATAGTCTGAATCAAATACGATTCTTTTTGCATCAAGACCTGAAAATGTGGCAAATTCTTCTGATAAAACTACATCCCTGTCTGAATCAATTTTCTGATTCACCAAGGCACATTTAAAAAACGGTTTTTCTTCTGGAAATGCAAAATGGACAACCAGGAAAATCAATAGAGCAAGGACTGCAAGAACGCCTAACATATGGTACCAAATAACATTTTGTTAACATTTAATTAATTTAATCCCGATTTTTTAGTAGTATTTGCCATATTCTTGCATATTTTAACTTAATTTAAGATTAATAATTGAATTAAATTATTTTTTTTTAGTAAAAAAGACCAGTGAGTGCATATTCTCACCAGTCTTTTAAGTTCTTTAATTAATTTACTATTTAAGTTTTACACTTTTCTTAATCACCATGTGGCCAGATACAATGTCCATTCCATGTCCACGTTTTGGATTTTTAATCTGTTTCAGCACTTTTTCTAATGCTACTTTTGTCATTGCTTTTGTATTTACTTCATAAGTTGTAATCTCTCTATCCGCAAGTCCTGGATAAAGATAATTATCAAATCCGACAACAGAAATATCTTCCGGAACTTTATAGCCTCTTTCATTCAGCTTATCAATCAGCATATACGCTGCAAGGTCACAGCTACAGACAAAGCCTTTCGGCAGTCTCTTTGGAAGTTTAAATCCCATCTGTCCCAGTTCATCCCTGTCTTCAATGACCCACTGCTGTTTTACTTCTTTTTTATGACTCATCATGGATTTTAAGAATCCACAATAACGATCCATGATACTGCTCGTCGAATAAATTGAGCCGACAAATCCAAGTTCTTCAATGCCCTGCTCAAACATAAATTCTGTCAGCAGATATGTTCCATAAAAATTATCGGTAACGACTGCATCCTTTGCAAAGTCTTTATCATAATAATCCAGAAATACCACCGGAATCCTTGCTGTTTCTGTCAGCTTTACAATGTATTCTTTATTAATTTTTCCAAGAACAATCAGTCCGTCCACTTTATTTCCTTCCACACATGCCGGAAGTTTTAAAGTATTTCTTTCATCTTCTTTTCTTAAGATTTCAACTGCTGCAAAACAGCGTTTTTCTGTTGCAGCTACCGCAAGTTCCTGATACATTTTCCAATAAAATGTTTCGTATTGTGCAAGATAATTTTCTGCAATAAGCACACCAACTGTATAACTTGCTTCTCCTGCTGCCTCTCTTGCTTTCTGTTTTCGTTCTGACAAAATCTGATAGCCCATCTCACTTGCCACACTTTGAATCTTTTCACGCAGTTCTTCACTGACACCTTTATTTCCGGCAAGCGCATTATGAACCGTAACCGTGCTGACGCCCACTTTTTTCGCAATGTCTGCCAGCCTGACTTTTCCCATCTTTTTCACCTCATCTATTCTTTTAATCTTTTTCATCTACTTAAATTTAAGTTAATTATAAAGGGGTTGGGCTTAAGCTGTCAATGGACAAAAAAAGAAGACAAGCCTCGGTGATTTCGACCACCTGTACTCGTCTTTTTTATATTCTTATATTTTTATATTTTTAAATTACTCCATACTTACCCGCTCAATATGCATCGCAAGATATCCAATCTCAATCTCTTCAAGTTGAACCCGAAGTGCCTTACTCAAATGGTCACAGACAATTCTTGCAAGTTCATAAGACTGTGGAAAATTGTGCTCCACATAATCATTCATATTTACTTTCAGTGACTCTTTATTTAATGCCCGTGCAACCATGAATTTTACATGATTCATCAAACGATTATAGCTCAAAGACATTACATCAATATGAATCTTTCTCTGTGCTTCAATCAGCGAAATGCATTCTCTTACCGCTCTTGCCATCTGCATAGAAACCGCAACGGACTCTTTTTCAAGCGCTGAATGAATATGCAGTGCGACATATCCAATCTCATCATCCTGCACATCAATTCCTTTTTCTTTTTTTAAGCGTTCTTTTAGTGCCAGCGCAACTTTAAATTCTCCATAAAATAACGTCTTAATATCCTGGGTTAAAGGATTTGAAATCTGTTCTCCCTTTTGCATTCGTTTTACTGCAAACTCGATATGATCTGCCATCGGAAACAAAATGCTCTGATCAATTGTTCCAAACTGCTCTCTTGCCAGATTTAAAATCTGATTTGCCATTTCCAGATATTCAGGCTCTATGCTTCTTGCCAGTTCAGAGGCTGCTCCTCTTGATGAAGTTTCCTGCAACGAATAAACGGTACACTCTTCTGGTTGTTCCATTCGTTCGCCTACTTTTTTTCCGAACCCGACTCCTTTTCCGAGCAACACATATTCTTTATTATCCTTCATATCAAGCGCAATCACACCATTATGATTTAAAACTTTGCAAATACGATACACCGTTCTCCCACCTTTTCCCAGGATTCCCCCGTTTTTTTCTAAAGCCTTTTTGACCCCAACTTTCTATCTCTACTTTAGCATATTTCCTGTCATTTTCCCACTGAAATTTCAGTTTTTTGAGAACTCACAAATTCTTTTTCTCAGTTTCAAAATCATACCCGGAGCAACAGAGAGTTCATCCACTCCCATCTTCATAAATTCATCGGTAAGTTCCAAATCTGCACCTAACTCTCCACAGATTCCAGCCCATTTTCCATATTTATGAGCGTTTTCCACTACCATTCGAATCATCATAAGGATTGCCTTATGATGCGCATTATAGAAATCATCCAGTTTCTCGTTCTGACGGTCAATAGCCAGCGTATACTGAGTCAAATCATTCGTACCAATACTGAAGAAGTCTACCATCTGTGCCAGGTCTTCACTAATCATAACTGCCGCCGGAGTTTCAATCATTACTCCCTGTTCCGGTACTTTATACGGAATTTCTGCAGCATCCAGTTCCTGTTTTACTTCTTCCACAATCGCAAAAATCTGCTCTACTTCTTCTGTAGAAGTAATCATTGGATACATAACAGACAGATTGCCATAAACTGCTGCACGCAGCAGTGCACGAAGCTGGGTCTTGAAAATCTCCGGCTGTTTTAAACAGATACGGATTGCACGATAACCAAGTGCCGGATTTTCTTCTTTTCCAAGATTAAAATAATCTACCTGTTTATCTGCCCCAATATCAAGGGTACGGATAATGACCTTTTTTCCTGCCATCAGCTGCAATGCCTGCTTATAGGCATTAAACTGTTCTTCTTCTGTTGGAAAATCTGTTTTTCCAAGATATAAGAACTCGCTTCTGAATAAACCGATTCCTTCGGCGTCATTTTCCAGTACACCGGCAATGTCGCCTACACTTCCGATATTGGCATAAAGATGCACTTTCTTTCCGTCTGCTGTTACGGTTTCTTTTCCTTTTAATTCCTGCAGCAGTTTTAATTTTTCTGCTTCTTCACGCATTTTTTCTTCTGTTTTTTGTTTCACTTCTTCCCCTGGCTCAACAACAAACCTTCCTTCAAATCCGTCTACAACGGCTTCCATTCCGGTTTTCAACTCTTCTAAATCAACCGGAACACCAATCAATGCCGGAATATTCATCATTCTTGCAAGAATTGCCGTATGGGAATTCGTAGAACCATGAACGGTCACAAATCCAAGAATTTTTTCTTTATCCATCTGCACAGTCTCACTTGGAGAAAGGTCATCTGCAACAATGATGGATGGCTCCATTTCACTTAAATCAACAGAAACATCTCCTCTTAAATTTTGAACCAGACGATTCGAAATATCTTTTACATCTGCCGATCTTGCCTGCATGTATTCATCATCCATGCTTGCAAAAATTTCCGCAAAATTATCACCGGTCACTGCAACCGCATACTCTGCGTTTACCAGTTCTGTCTGTATCATATTCTGAATTGCATCCTGATAATCTTCGTCTTCCAACATCATCTGATGCACTTCAAAAATTGCTGCGCTTGCTTCTCCGACTTCTTTTACCGCTTTATCATATAAATGCTGTAACTGTGCCTGTGAATCTGCAACTGCCTGTTTTACCCGTTCTATTTCCTGCTTAGCATCCTCGATTTTTTCACGTTTTACCTGAACATCATTCTTTTTTAATACCGCAATCGGTCCGATTGTCAGACCTCTATACACGGACTTTCCTCTATATTCACGTTCCATTTTCGTTTCCTTTCTTAAAAACGGCCAGATAAAAATCTGACCGCCATTTTTTTATAGATTTTCCTTGAAAAATATTTTTATTTTTATAAGTTTTCTTCGAAAAATGCTTTCATTCCTTCAAATGCTGCCTCTTCGTCAGCACCATCAATTTCTACTCGAACATTCTGTCCGCATTTTACACAAAGTCCCATAACTGCCATCAGTCTTGTCACATCCACTGTTTTTTCTCCTTTGCTGATTGTAATGGAACTTTCATATTTCTTTGCCTCTTTTGCAAGAATACTTGCCGGTCTTGCGTGAATTCCCTGTTCATCTTTAATTGTGTAAGTAAATTCTTTCATGATAATTTCTCCTTTTATTTTTTATTTTCTTATTTTTTTATGCTTCATAAATATCAATTGCATATAACGGTGCTCCCGCTTTGATTTCTCCGCTTGCAAGCAGTCTGACTTTCTGATTATCCTCTAACTCTGTACACAGAATCGGAGAACATAAAGAAGGTGCATTGGCTTTAAGATACTCCAGATCAAGTTCCAGCAATTTATCACCTTTCTTCACTTTCTGTCCGTTTTCTACAAAGCAGGTAAATCCTTTTCCATCCAGTTTTACGGTATCAATTCCGATATGCAGTAACATGGAAAGTCCGCTGTCACTCATAAATCCAATTGCATGCTTTGTATCAAAAACAAAAGCAATTTCTCCATCTTCCGGCGCAACAACTACAGGATTTGTCGGTGTTACCACTGCTCCGTCTCCCATCATTTTTCCTGCGAATGCATCATCCGGCGCATTTGCCAGATCATCTGCAATTCCGGTAATCGGGCTGGAAACGATAATCGTTTCTTTTACTTTTCCAGTCTGTTTTTCTTCTGTTTTCTCTTCTGTTTTTGAATCGGCTGTTTCTTCCATTGTATGAAGTTCTTCATCCGGAGCTGTTTCCAGATAATCTTCAAAGTTTGATTTAATTACAGTAACTTTTGGTCCGTAGATAATCTGCACACCATTTCCTTTATGCACCACACCGGATGCTCCCGTTGCTTTTAAAATTGCATCATTTACCAGCTCTGATTTATGCACGGTACAACGAAGTCTGGTTGCACAACAATCTACGTCTGAAATATTTTTCTTACCACCAAGACCTCTTAAGATTCCTTCAGAAACCTGGTCCTCTGCAGATGCACTTTTTTCTCCTTCTTTTCTGGCATTGACATCTGCTCTTGTGTAAAGTTTTACTTCTTCTGCATCATCTCTACCCGGAGTTTTTAAATCTAATTTTTTAATCAGGAAACTAAACAGCACATAGTAAACAATGAAGTATACCACTCCGACAACTACAATCCAAATCCAATTTGTCTTTTTATTTCCCTGTAAAATACCAAATAAGAATAAATCAATAAATCCACCGGAGAATGTCATTCCTACTCCGACTTTTAAGATATGCATCAGCATATAAGCAAGTCCGGCAAATACACAGTGAACTCCGTATAATAATGGTGCTACGAACAAGAATGTAAATTCAAGTGGCTCTGTAATACCTGTCAGCATAGAAGTTAAGGCTGCAGATAAAAGCAGACCTTCTACCGCTTTTCTTTTTTCCGGTTTTGCAGTACGATACATGGCAAATGCAGCTCCCGGAAGACCAAAAATCATAAGTGGGAACTTACCTGACATAAATCTTGTAGCAGATACCGCAAAATGTTCTACACTCGGATCAGATAACTGTGCAAAGAAGATATTCTGAGCACCTTCTATCATCTGTCCGCCTACTTCTAAGGTACCACCAACTGCTGTCTGCCAGAATGGAAGATAAAATACGTGATGAAGACCAAACGGAATTAAGAGACGTTCCATAAATCCATAGACCCAGGTACCGGCATAACCGGAACGAAGTACTAAATCTCCAACTGCATAAATTCCTGCCTGAATGGTCGGCCATACGAAAAACATTGCAATACCAACCACTACATAGACAAGCCCTGAAATAATCGGTACAAATCTGGTTCCTCCAAAGAAGGATAATACCTGAGGCAGCTCAATTTTATAAAAACGATTGTGAAGCGCTGCAACACCAAGTCCGACAATAATACCTCCAAATACACCCATCTGTAAGGAAGTGATTCCACATACATCTGTAGTTGCACCGGAAAGCATAGCTTCTGCTCCGCCATTAATATCAATTAATGCTCCAATAGATGCATGCATGATGAAAAATGCGATTACCGCTGAAAGTGCGGCAACTTCTTTTTCTTTCTTTGCCATTCCGATTGCAACTCCCATTGCAAATATAATCGGAAGATTCGTAAAAATAATATTTCCTGCGGCATTCATAATCTGTAAAACCTGATTGATTATGGTGCCAGGTCCCATTACATTTAATAAGCCATATGCTTTTAACATGGTCTCATTTGTAAAAGAACCACCAAGTCCCAGTAACAGACCGGCTACCGGAAGGATTGCGATTGGAAGCATAAATGAACGTCCAACTCTCTGCAAAATTCCAAAAATCTTGTCTTTCATGACTTTCTCCTCTTTTCTTTTTTTTAGTATATCCGTTTTTGAGTTCTTATATAGGCAAGTCTTTTTTAGCCGGCTGTTTTCCACAAAATTTTTTTATGGAATAAAAAAAGGCACTAACCCTACACAAATATCTCAAAAAAAATATTTATGCACAGTTAATGCCTGCTTGCTCAGTAACACACTATGACTGAGGTTATTTATATCACAATTCAGATAAAAAGTCAACCACTATTTTTTAACTACCGGAAAACATAATCTCATCCGATAGGTACTTTCTGAAATTCTTACTTCTGCATATCCATTCATTTATACTAATTTAAATTTTTATTTTTATATTTTTTGTATTTTTTCTTTTTTTACCTCAATTCACAATTCGATAATACTCTTTCGCAGTCACCCCATACACAATCGCATAGAACACCGCAAACACCACCACACTCACAGCCGTACATTCTGCAAACAGCGTTTCATTTGCCAGATTCAGCACTGCCAGCAGTTTGGTCATAACAGGAAATGCAACTGCCACATGCAAAATTGCAACGCCAAGTGGCAAAAAGAACACACTTAATACCTGGCTGTGGATTGCACGTTTGACTTCTCGTTTGCTCATTCCCACTTTCTGCATAATCTTAAAGCGTTCTTTATCGTCATAGCCTTCTGAAATCTGTTTATAATAAATAATCAACACCGTTGCAATCACAAACATTATTCCAAGATAGATTCCAATAAAGAAGAATGAACCATACAAACTATAGAACGACTTTTCACTTAAAATCCGGCTTTCAAAATTAATGTTGGTATTTTCTCCGAATTTTGTCTGCATTGCTTCTAATGCTTGTTTGCAGGATTTTTTATCACCTTTTAAGTCAAATCCAATTGAATAAGAAACATCTGTCCTCGCTTTTGCAGATTCTTCTTCCTGTCCATTTTTTAATGCCAGTTCTTTTGTCGCTTCGGAAAATTGGCATATTTGTTCCAGATTTGGAAGAATTACATAAAATGTTCCATAAGTACCGGCTTTATTTTTGGGTTCTGCTTTCAGCGTTTTTAATTCTTTCTGGATTCGATAAGTTGTTCCATTTATCGTAATCTGAGATGCACCATAAGTTCTATCTGTGCAATATAATAATGCCTCATCTTCATTTAAAGAAACATTCTGGTGTTCCATCTGATTATATTCATCCACCGGAATTAAAGTCATCCCACAAATTCCAAAAACGGAAAAATCAGATGCCGGTCTTAAGGTAAAGGAAGTTCCTTTTGATTCTGCCATAAGAACTGCCCCATGATAGGTAATCTCAGAAGTTTCTGTCACACCTGCTTTTTCTGCTTCATCATTTATTATCTGTCTTACCTGTTGTTCCGTCTCTTCATTTGTTGAAAGAATCTCAACCTTTGCCGGACTTGGAAATCTTACGGAAAGAATATTATTCATTCCCATATATAAAGATACCGTCATGGAAATTAGTACAAGCACCATCGTACTTAAAATACAGATATTTGCAAGTCCGACTGCGTTTTGTTTCATTCGATAAATCATTCCCGAAACTGCCGTAAAATGATTTGCTTTGTAATAATATCTCTTATTTCTGCGAAGCAGTTTCAAAAATGCAATGCTTCCTGCAGTAAACAGCGCATACGTTCCAATAATAACAAGAATTGCCGCTACAAAAAATACCCCAAGTGCCGCAAGCGGGTCTTTTGTGGTAAGCGCCAGGTAATATCCTGCCGAGAGAGTTGCCACCCCAAACAGTGCCATCAGCCATTTTGTCTTTGGTTCTCGTTCTCCTGCATTTCCTCCATGAAGAAGTTCCACCGGATTAGACAGACGAATCTGAATGATATTATAGAAATAAGTCAGTAAAAAGATTGCACCAAATACCACAAGAGTATCCACTAATGCCGGCTTTGAAAATGCAATATTTAAGCTTGCATTTCGATGCAGAATTTTTAAAAACAGCAGATACATCAAGCGATTAAACAGACTGCCCAGTCCAATTCCACCTAAAATACTGATACCGCCAATCAACAGACTTTCAATTCCCATCATTTTTGCAATGTGAAATTTTCCCATTCCAAGAATGTTATAGACACCGATTTCTTTTTTTCTTCGCTTAATCAAAAAGCTGTTTGTATAAAATAAAAAGATAACGGAGAAAATCACCATAATTCCGGCTGCATACTGAAGGCAGACCTGCATCGTTCCTTCTCCCGCGATTTCTTTTATTCTGCCCAAAGTATCAATCATAAAAAACATCATAATACTTAAAATCGCAGTTAGCATATAGGGCACGTAAGTTCTGCGATTATTTTTTAAGTTCGTTACTGCCAGACGAAGATAGAGTCTCAATGCATTTCACCCCCTGTTGTAAGTACCGTAAGCGTTGCCGAAATCTTATGGTACATCTCTTCATTTGTCATATTTCCACGATACAGCTGATGAAAGACTTCACCATCTTTGATAAATAACACTCGACTTGCACTGCTCGCTGCTTTCACGCTGTGCGTTACCATGACGATCGTCTGACCATCCATGTTAATTGTATGAAATAAATGCATCAGGCTGTCTGCTGCCTTAGAATCCAATGCTCCCGAGGGTTCATCCGCTAAAATCAACTGCGGTTTTGTGATTAACGCACGTGCAATCGCAGCTCTCTGTTTCTGTCCGCCAGATACTTCATAGGGATATTTTTCCAACAACATTGTAATTCCAAGTTTCTCTGCTATCGTAGCAAGCCGTCTTTCCATTTCCTGATACTTCTTTCCGGAAAGCACCAGTGGAAGAAAAATATTATCTTTCAAAGAAAACGTATCTAACAAATTAAAATCCTGAAAAACAAATCCCAGATTTTCTCTGCGAAAGGCTGAGATTTCTTTCTCACGAAGCCCTCCCAAATCACTTCCTTTTAAATAAATTTTTCCCTGCGTCGGCTTGTCCAGTGCCGCTAAAATATTTAACAGCGTCGTTTTTCCAGAACCAGACTCACCCATAATCGCTACATATTCTCCCTCTTCCACGGAAAACGTTACATTTTTTAGTGCTTCTACCTGATTCTTTCCAAATCGGGTGGTATATATTTTCTTCACATTCTTTACATCCAGTAATGCCATTTTTTCTCATCCTCTCTTGTTTTGTTCGTCTTTATTTCTTTACCTTACAATGCTTATTATAAAAAAAGAGAAAATGTATTACCATTGAATCAGGTTACATTTTCTCTTTGAATCTTACATTGTTGTAAGGTTAAAATTTCACTGTAAAACTAAATTTTTTATTCTTCATAATTTTGTCATACACATTAAATAGATCAATACTTTTTTAATTTGACCATACATTACCAAATTAGTATAATAAATTTATAGAAAATAAATATTCAAAAGGGGGAATTTTATGAAAAAACGTATCGTTTTACTTACTCTATGCTGTGTATCTTTATTATGTATTGGATACCCTCTATCTAAGAAAATTTCTTCTCCTTCAAAAGATAAAACAGTTCAATTATCTGAAACCGACAACACAAAAACTTCCGCTGTCAACCATACACAGAAAGATACACCAAAAAGTTCTGTATCGAAAGACAAAAATACTTCTGAGTCCACGACAGCGCCAGAATCCACAAATTCTACTGATTCTTCAAAAACCGATAATACCGTAAACAATAATGATTCCACTGCTCCTTCCGCTGCAGAATCATTGAATAATTCCGGCAATATTGCCAATACAGAAACTTACGATAACTCCAATACAACATTAGAATCTGAACAGGAAAATCAGCCTGTAAATATTGAAACTGCCGACGAGACACCCCAGACCGACACAGTTGAAGAAACTCAAAATAATCCACTTCAAACAGTGCAAGCTTATGTTTTATCCGTAGATGGCACTACAATGTATGTAGATTTAGAAAATCCAGGAGCAAGAACTTATCCTGGAGAGGGGGAAGAACGTCAAACCGCTTTTGATATTTCAAATGCAGAACAGATTCAAACAGAAATCAGTGACGTTTATCCTGCAAGCAATCATTTTATTTGTTCCTGTGTTTCTGTTGAAATCGAATATTATACAGAAAATGGAGTTAATATTGCAACCAGATTGACCTCTAACGGTCAGGAAATTGCACCGCTTTACTTTAAAGAATAACAGTCATTAGAATCTCTAAAACCTAAAAAGAGACAAATGCAGTGGCTTTTTCGCCAACCCTGTACTTGTCTCTTTTTTCTCTCTCACTGAGAATTTCCCTGTGATATATCTTTATTTCTTATTTTTTTATTCCGGATGCAGTTCTTCTCTTGCCAGCCCCAAAAACACCTGTGTTCCCACACCCACTTTGGATTCTATCCGAATCTGATGCCGTAACCGTCCCATCACTTTCTTACAAAGATACAGCCCGATTCCGGTGGATTTTTTATCTGCCCTGCCGTTATATCCGGTAAAGCCACGCTCAAATACTCGTGGCAAATCTTCTTCCCAAATTCCAATTCCATTATCTGCAATCACAAGCCATAACTGATTGGATTCCTGTTTTGTAAAAATCTGAATCGTTCCACCTTTTTCGGTGTATTTTAACGCATTCGATAAAATCTGTTCGATTACGAAACACAGCCATTTTTTATCTGTAATCACATTCTGATTCACCGCCTGATATTCTAACCGAATCTTTTTTAAGATAAACATCTGGGAATATTTGCGAATACTTGCCCGAATTAAATCATCAAGCGGATAATACTCAAATTTCAAATCCGAAGCCATATCTTCCATTCTAAGATAGGTCAGCACCATTTCCACATACTGTTCAATCCGAAATAATTCTGCCTTTAATTCCCGTAGTTTTTTCTCTTCTGGATACTCCTCTTCCATCGTTTGTAACAGCATCCGCATTGCAGATATTGGTGTCTTAATCTGGTGCACCCACATCCCATAATAATCCTGCATTTCCTGTCTGGAAATCAATTCTTCGGATTTTAATTTTCTTCGGATTTCTTCTAATTTATCAAGCAAATCCTGATAATCATTTTCAATTAAAGTATCCGGTTCCGGCAAATCCAGGAGCGCATCCTGCATATTTTTCTCTACTAACACAAGCTCTTTATGCCTCTTATAAAACTTGCAAAAATCAATGAAAAATAAAATTCCAGCCAGCACAAGAACCAGCAAAAAACCATAATTTAGCGCATCCGATGGAAGATTATAGAGGAAAAATACAAATTTCAAAAGTGCCAGCGTTATTATATAAAGCAAAATTTCCCTTGCCCGCTCTTTTAAAAATCCTGCAAATATTCTCATTTTGCCACCATATATCCGATTCCTTTTTTGGTCTGAATCACTTCTTTCAAGCCGATCTGTTCGAGTTTTTTACGGAGTCTTGTCATGTTTACAGTCAGAGTATTATCGTCAATAAACTCATCACTTTCCCAAAGTCTTGTAATCAGTGCATCCCTTGATACAATCTTCCCGGCATGTTCTAACAGCATCTGAAACAGACGAAATTCATTTTTCGTCAGTTCCATTTTGTTCTGCTCATACTCGCAAATGAGTTTTTGTCACTATACAATTTTGTATAGGCGTTATGGTTCTATCTGGTTTTATATGTGTTCCACTATCCTTAGTCCACGGACTGTACTGAACGGTGTTATCAATTTGTTATCATGAGAATGTTATCAACTTCTAAATTGAATCATTCTTTCTTGACCAATTGTCTATAGAATAAAGTGTATAATTTTTGGTAAGTATTTTATTCACAAATTCCTGCGTATCTATTTTTGCCCACATTTTTTCAATTAATTCATTGCTTACGCGAACAAATCTTTCTTCTAACAGTTGTTTAAACATATTCGATGTATTAACATCCTGCTTATATGCCACTTCTAACACTTTGTTATCAAACACATATGATAAAAATACTTCCAATAATATTTTATTTTCTTCCGTATCTTCGCTCTGAAAGGCTCCTATTACCTTTATTAAATATTCACATAATTCTGTGTTACTTTGTATATATATTCCTCCAAAATTTTTTACTCCTATTTCTTCTTTTAACCCTGATATGATCATATTCTTTTTAGGAATATATAACGATCTTGCTGCCAATCCTCTATTTCTCAGATCAAATTCATACCATAAATCATTTTTACAAGAATAGGTAACATGAATTCTTCTTTCTTTATGCGCAACTTCAATTTTGCTTACCTCTTTATTCTTAAGTGCATATTGATGCAATAAATTTCCCATATCTATATTACATATAACATTTTTAACTCCTGCCAAAAAATTATCTTTACACACGACACCTATAAGACTACTCAAGGTTGCACTACTTCGTACTTCCTTCAGTAAATATTCTCCCGCTCTTGTCATTTCACATTCGAAAATATTTATCTCTTCCAATTCAGCAACATCTTCGGCCGAAACTATCTGTCTTACACCTTCATTTTCTAATGCTAAACACTTCAAATGCGCCAATCTATGAATTAATACATCTTCATCTATTGGTTCTATACGACTATTGCTATAATCATCATAAATCAAAGGACGCATTAAATATCTTCCTTCAGATACCGCCCAAGATTGTGCATAATCTTGATCCTCTAATCTATCCATCTGTTCCTGCACATAATCTTTGTATACGTCATATATATCAGACAATATTTCATTATTTGCATCTAATTCAATTGCAGATCTTGCAACATTTGTTTGATATTTGCTGTTTTTTATATTTGCTATCGCCAATATTGATGTATTTTTATATCCAGGTGTAGAAAATTCAACTCGTATTCCCTCAACACAAGTCCCAATTGGTAAAATTGCTTTTCTTTGCACACGTCTATTATCCGCACTCATCAAACACCAATCAGACATGTACTTCAAGTGCCTTACCGCATAAGCTACTGTCACATTTCCATGTTTCTTTTCATATACATCATATTTTTCTCCATCAACATCATGGCCTGTTTCATTTAAATATTTTATCAGTATTTCTTTTAGAGAATTATAACCAATTCTTATATTTTCATTGCCGTCAACAGATAAATATACCGGAATTTCTGGAACTACAATCCACTTTCGTAAATCATTTTCTAGTTTTGCCATGTCTACATCACTTCTGACATATAATTTTACCATTGTTCCATGTTGTTTGATTCGTACATCTAACTCATTTTTATCCATCTTACGTAGTAAATAACTTCCATTTACCTTTCGCAGATTAATACTATTTGCTTCCTCTTGCTCATCGGAACTTGTCACTATATCAATATCATTTGCAACCATAAAACAAGTCAAAATTCCAATACCAAAATGACTTATAGATGTAAAATTAGGAAATTGTTTTTTCACCACTTCATCTCTATATTTTGATGCTCCAACTTTCAACAAATAATTTTCAACATCTTGGATAGACATTCCAGTTCCATTATCCCAAAAGCTCAATTGCCGCTTAACGCTATTCCATTCAACCCAAACCTTTCCCTGCGAATAATCCTTTCCATTTCTTTTTTCATATTCTGTCTGTAATCTCACCGCATCTATACCATTTTGCACCAGTTCTCTAACCACAACCGAAGAATCATTGTATAACGTATGACCAACCAACAATTGTAAAATATTGTCCTGAGCAATAGTAAACTGCAATTTTTTCTTTTCAAATCCATTAACCTCTATCTGAGATTCATCAACTTCTCGCCAAGGAAATTCATATCCTACTGCTCCTTCTCGTTTTTGAGCTTTTTCAACTATTTCACAACATTTAGCTAATTCTTTACGCGTATACTGCAAATATGAAGATAAGCCAAAATAAGCCTCTGCAGTTTCAGCTCCATCAAAGTACGCTGTAATTTCTATCGTATCTTTCTGTTTACTATTATCAACAACTCCTTCTTCATTTCGCTGATCTTTTGGGCGAACAGCTCTAACGGCCATTTGCTTTTCCCATTCAAGAACACTTACTGGATTACTTACATTAATAAGCCTTCTAGCAACTGAAGGAGTTCTATCTCTTGTTATGTGCAACAAATCTGCCGTTCGCAAAATAATTGCAATATAATTAAGATTTACTTTTTCATTTTCTGTATTTCCATACATCTTTTTTACTTTATATTTTGAAAAATCTTCTATATCATCTTTATGATGACTTTCACATATCATAGCCAAATCTGCTTTAAACATTTTATCTAGATTTTTCAATATATCCTCAATTTCCTGACACACAGCCTCGGCTTCGCCTAAATTCCTAGCATTCTTTCCTTCAATCCATTGCCGAATACGTGCAGCATGATTTTCACGCACAAATTCCTGATATAGAAAAGAATCTCCCCGTTCTTTAGCACATTCTTCATACTCAAATTCTTCCGTATTTTCTAGAACTTTTTCTTTATATTCTTTAAAACCAGTTTCATCTCTATGTTCAAATTCGTCTTTTGTAACAACCATGCCCAAATCATGAAAATAAATAGCAAGCGTAAGCATAAGCCATTCCGCATATGTCATTTTTTCCTTTGTAATATCTGGGATTAACCATTCAACGATTTTTAACATCTCGTCAATATGCTCAATACTATGCACCGTGTATTCTTCAAATATTCCACCTTTTCCAATAAATCCAAGCATCGTTTCCACTTTGTCTCTAATATGTAATAGCTTTATGCCCCTACAAAATGACAAATTTTCTGCTTTTTCAGCTTGCAGCTCTACATAGTTTGTAAATTGATTCATTCAATTCTTCTCCTTCCGTGCCTCCATAAAGCGGTTATCCTATCTAGTTATTTACATTTAATCTCCCGAATTAAATTCTACCAGCTTTTCCCAATCAATACTTCCATCTTCTCTACAAAAACTATTGGAAAATTCCCTAACAAGTCTATTAGCTGCTCTGTTATAACTTTCTTTATAATCAGCCACATATTTCTCCGGCATAGTTCCCATATATCCGATAATCTTTATGTAAAAGTCTTCGTCTCCTGTTAATTCTGTCCAGAATCGTTTTCCAGCCAATTCCTGATACATTTTAGGCTTTCCTCTACCAGATTCTTTCTTTTTCCCATAACAATAACCGATATATGCTTCATATCTTGCCTTTGCTTGCTGTGCCAACTTAGAAGCAGCTGTAAAATTCTGTTCCTGTCGTTTTTTACTGTCTGCATTAAATACGGACGGCCCACTTTTAACAGCTATTGCAGAGATTGTATTTGTTTCATTGTTCTGAATCATAATATCAATACCTTCTGCCAAGGCTTTATTTCCACCACTTGCAGCAATAGCAATCGGTTCAAAAAAGCAATTTCCAAAAATCGTTTCTTCACTAGAACTTACAAATGCTGTAAGCACCGAATCTACGATTTCAGTTGCACTCTGCATAGCCTTTGCACGGTATAAATACGGGTTTTTACGTTTCATTACCTTCTGTATGTTTAATCCATCTATCTTTTCAATTAACGTTCCATAAAATGTTTCCAAGGCAGAAGCAATCGCCTGAATTACAGCCTGTTCATCATATGAATTATTTAACGGCATATAAATTTCCTCCCAATTCTATTGCATTTCTAATCTTATTATGTACATTTGTGCCTCTAAAGCGCTTTGTCTGAACTAAAGCTGTCTTATTAGCCACAGAAAGCACAGCCTTTCCAATAGCTTCTGCTAATCCTACCGGAACAGCATTCCCTATCTGCCGATATTTTGCTGCTGTCGTTCCAGTAAATACCCAATCATCCGGAAATTGCTGAATTCTTGCATATTCTTTTACGCTTAATGGTCTATCTTGTGTAGGATGACACATCATTGTTGCTTTCTGTACTGGAGAAGTAACTACAGTTGGTGAAGGCTGATCATATGATAACCTTCTATAAAATCCAACTTTTCCACCTCCGGATTTATATGCACCTCCCATAGCAATAGGAATAATATTCTCTGGTAAATCTCTCCAATTCCCACCTTCCGGAACCATTTTCAAGAATTTCAATCTTTCTTCACTTAACGTTGCACATTCTCCATGGTCAGATTCCAAATCTTCAATCACACTTCTAACTGTCTGCCACTGATACTCCTTGCTTTGATGCATCTGAAAATGTGTAGGAATTGGTAAGAAAATATCTTCATTATCCCGACTACCAATTAACACAAACCTCTCTCTGAATTGTGGAACGCCATAATTTACAGCATCAAGTACGCCATATACAGTTTTATATCCCAGTTTATCAAATTCTGCTAAAATCACATCAAGCACTGTTCCTAATTTCTGATCAGGATCGCTTTCATCTCTTTCAGACAAAGGCACATGTTTCAATGGCGACGACATAATTCCTTTTACATTTTCCATCACGAAAAAGCGAGGCCGTATATAATCAATCATACGAATGAAATCCATAAACAAACTGCCTCTCGGATCATTTATACCCAATCTTTTTCCTGCTGTAGAAAAAGGCTGGCACGGCGGTCCTCCGCAAATCAAAAATGGCTCTCCTACAGATAAGCCTGTCATATCTAATAATTGCTGGGGCTGTATTTCCCTAATATCTCCGCCCAATACTCTATGGCCATTGGCCTGCATAGTTTTTACACAGGCTGCATCAAAATCCTGTCCAATTGCTACATTTAAACCTGCTTTTCCCAATCCAATGTCTAATCCCATTGCTCCAGAAAATAAAGAAATAACATCTCTATTGGCAGCATATCTACTATAATTATTTTGTTTTATATTTTTATGCATTAAACTTTCTCTCCGTTTTTTAATACGAATTTTCTTTCAAAAGAACTGTTTACCGCACCTGCTATATCTTCTAATTCAGCTATGGTAAAACTCTCCCTTTTCATTTTTCCATTAAAATTCTGTGGTGTTGTCCCTATTCGCCGTGCAAGCTCAGCTACGCTAATATCTGACCGCACACACAGTACCTTGATTTGTTCAGAAATCGTCATTTCGGGTACCTCGTCATTTAATCAACTCTTACTTTACAAGTATAAATCATAGCCTTTATACCGTCAATCAAATAATTCATGTCCAACAGCCACTGGTACTTGTATCTTTTCCTTTAACTTGTTAGAATAATTAATATTCCCAAAGGTGGTGACCCGTTTATGTCTCGTGATTCTGAAACTGTCTCTAAAAATATGCGTAGCATTCATAGCAAAGACACATCCATAGAACTTCAACTCAGAAAAGCTCTATGGCACAAAGGATACCGATATCGAAAAAATTATAAAGCCTTGCCCGGCGCTCCTGATATTGTTCTGACCAAATACAAAATTGCTATTTTTTGCGACAGTGAATTTTTTCATGGAAAGGACTGGGAAATCTTAAAACTCCGTCTTGAAAAAGGTAAAAATCCAGATTACTGGATTAAAAAAATTGAACGTAATCGTTCCCGTGATTTTGAAACTGATAAAAAGCTCTTGTTTCTGGGTTATACAGTTATACATTTCTGGGGTCAAGATATCAAAAAACATACCGACGAATGTATTCAAGCTATTGAAGAAGCTATATGGGACAGCACCTTTTCAGATTCTTCTTTCGATTTCTCTGACGAATAGTATAAAATTTATGGCTGCATCTTTTTCGATACAGCCATAATGGTTTTAAACATATATTATCTCTTTTAGTACAATTTCTTCTGCACTAACTTTGATATTATTCATCAATCTAACCCACCTCATCTGATCCTGCCTCTTTAAGTTTTCGTTTACACCCTGTTTTTCCGCCATCTGCTTTACCAAGGTTTCCACCTGCTCCCTGGCCTCCTGATCGACTCGGTTCAGATGTGCTGTTAGTTCCCCCGTCATCAATAAATAC
>ENA-OPSY01000187-OPSY01000187.1-human-gut-metagenome-genome-assembly--contig:-NODE-187-length-45932-cov-16.562003_pt1 | contig 45932 bp, 37 predicted proteins | sample MGYA00241464_ERZ501920 | MGnify/ENA primary metagenome ERZ501920 (study PRJEB25962, sample SAMEA2042396) | human gut metagenome | biome: human gut; feature: human-associated habitat; material: faeces...
GGGAAATGCGGTAATTACATGTTTTTCAAATGGTACGTAAGTCTAAAAGTATGAGCGTGTCTCCCGACAAGCCCATACTGTATACATCAAGTGTTTTTTTAGGGGAATTATGAAATGTAAAGTCTGGTTTTATGAGAGAAGTGTTTCTTAAATTCCCCAAAGGTTTTCTATTACAAACAAAAATGCGAATACTTCTATTATATAATTATAAAAAAGGATCTATGATTCATTGATAGGAGAACTGTTTATAGGTTGTCGTTCACATCCCACCACAATCGTGTATCAGGGCTATCGGGACCTTGAATACGGTCAGCTTCTTCATACTGTTCGGGTGTAGCACTACGATCAGAAGAGTCATATACCATACGATATGGAATGTGCATGATGCCAAGGCTCTGCGCGTATGTTCCTGTCTCGAAATGAGGATAATCTAACCTGCGCCAGTCGCTCCATGCCTCCACACCATCCTCGAAATAACCATTTATCCAACGCTGCAGGGCGATAAGTTCAATCTTGTGTGCATCGTCACCTTCCCAGCGCACACCTTCCTGCACCAGATAGTTGTTGAGCACATCTTGCGTGTAAGTAAGTCCTTTCGCATCGAAGGAGGCGGCAATGGCACGTCTGTACAATTCTTCCGGATTAGCATCAATCCATCCACGCACGGCGGCTTCAGCCTCCACCAGCAGCACACGGGCAGCAGAATACATGGTAAGTGGCGCATCCTGACGGAGCATCGCTGTGCCAAAATCTGAATTGTTACTGTTATAATTAGTCACATCTGAGGGAGCGATGCCGATGGGGATGCCACGGTATTCTCCATCGGCATTAGTCTGAAAATAGACAGTGCGGCGTGGATCATCTAACTCGTTCATAGCATCTACAATCGCCTGCGAAGGAGCGAAATCCCTACGTCCACTGCGTGTCACATTCATGTAGAGTGGGTTCTCATTATCAGCGTTGGCATAATATCGGTAGGTGAAATTGTCAACATTGTCAGTGATGGGACCATCGTTATATGCCTCTACAAACCATGTGCGCCCAGTTTCAGGGTCAACATCAGACAAGCGGATGGCTTGAAGCAAACGGAGGGTGGCATTCAAGCGTTTCCAACGGGCAATATTTCCATTATAGAGTTGGTCATACTCACCACTGAGACTACTGTTTTCATCCATCATGTCATAGGCAGCTTTTAACTCATCGTGTACGCCGGTATAAATCTGTTGCTGCGTGTCAAGCTTGGGCGTAAGGTTTGATTCTCCTTGTAAAGCCTCGGAATAGGGTATCATGCCGAACATATCCGTCATGTGTAGGTAGAAATAACCCATCAATGTACGTGCTACACCTATCTGGTTTGCGTTGCTTCCAAATGATATTACGTTTGCCTCGTTACGGGAAGTCTCATTAGTGTTCATCGCTATTATCTCGTTGAGATTACGTAACACGTAACGATAGGTGTTCGTAGTGCTATACGTAAAGAGGTTCATCGTTCCGTATTGTATATTTTGTCTTTCGGCAATATACTGAGGATAAATAAGGTATGCCGGATTGTAGTAAGCACCCGTGCGGCTGGTGCCGAATCCCTCATCGTTCCAGATATGGGGGGTGTGCCGTGCAGCATTGGCAAAAAGGAAACTGGTATAGGCGGTTGTCGGATTGTTAGGGTCTTCATTAATGTCATCGAAATCTCCACACCCCGTCAATATGGTTGTTGCGGTTGCTATCGATAAAAGATAATATTTCAATGCTTTCATATCTGTCAATTTGTTAAAATGTTAAACTTACGGTAAATCCCCATGAGCGGGTTGATACTGCTTGACCTCCCTCGAAAAGTGTTCCGTCCGTTTCAGAGGGGTCAATGTTAGGCACCTTGCTATAGAGCAGAAAAGGGTCGGTAGCCACAAAAGCCAAACTGGCAGCTGTCAATCCAAGAGGTAAGCGTTTTAGCAGCGTCTTGGGAACGTTGTATGTAAGAGAGAGCTCACGCATCTTGATATAGGAAGCATCGTATAAGTAGGGTTCCCATAGTGTGGATTTTAATCCCTGAAAGTAGCTTGTGGCTTCCACGTATGTCGTGGCAGGGGTATATGTACCATCGGGATTCGCTATCACTCCGTCCACACGTACACCACCTCCTGTAGAAACTGCCCCACGCAACTCCCCGTTACGGTCATTCATACCTGAAGTAGCAGCGCCCATTCCGGAACCTTCAAGCCACATGTTGGTAACAGAAGCTATCTTACCACCTACTCGGTAGTCAAGTGAAGTACGCAACGTGAAGTCTTTAACACGAAGAGATGTTGAGAAGCCACCAGTCAGTTTGGGTTGCATGTTGCCTACATACTTTTCCGTGGTCAAATCCAGTTGTGGCATGAGTTCCCCATCAGTATTCGGGGCGAGGATAATCTGTCCGGCATCATTCGTTTGCCAACTGCGGGTAACATACAGCGCCCCCATTGGCTTGCCCACTTCAGCATAACTATAAAGATAGGAGACAAAAGACATACCGTCGAGCGTGTAGCGGGTCATACCCGGTGCAAGACTGACGAGTTCGTTTTCGTTGTGAGCAATATTGGCTTCAATTGTCCATTCCACATCTGTAGTCTTTATGGGGCGTCCGCCAATGGAAATCTCATATCCCCTGTTGCGGATAAGCCCTGCATTTGTCAGGCGCGATGAGTATCCGGAAGCCGGACCGACAGTGGTCTGGATTATCTGGTTCTTTGTATCGCGCGAATAGAAGTTGATGTCGCCAAAAAAACGATCGCTGAACAGACTGAACTCTGTACCCACTTCATAGGAGGTAGTGATGGCTGGCTTAATGTTACGGTCTATCAATGTCGGGTTACCATACATAGATGCCGTACTGTTGTAGCGGAATCCAAAATAATAAATGTCAGACAACCGATAGGGATCGAGTGACGACCCGACTTGTGCAAATGAGCCGCGCAACTTCCAGTAGTTGAGCCATGATGCATTCTTAATCCAGTTGCTGGCTATGGCCGACACGGAAAGTCCACCGTACATATAACTGTTGTTGTTGGCTGGCAACGTTGAGTTCCAATCGTTACGTAACGATGCGTCAATGAAATAGGTATTATCCCATCCTGCAGTGAACGTACCGAACACGCTCTGCGTACGTTGGCGGCGGGTGTTGGCGTTATCGGCTCCACCCAATACATTATCGGTGCGATCTGTGGAAGCATCGTCTCCTCCGGCAAGACCGTTGGAATTGCTTACTTTATAGAAGCCTGGTATCAACAGACCATCACGGGTAAAGACATCCATGCCCTCGAAATGATAATAACGACTTTCAAGAAAGGCAGCAGCAGAAAGCGACAGGCGATCGTTTAGGAAACGTCCGTCCCATGTAATACGTCCTTGGTTATAGATGTCAGATGACTGTCTCTGCCATTGTTGGTGCATAGCGGTCATGTCAGCCATATCCGGACGGTTATATTCCTGCCGGAAGTTATACAGGTTAGCAGTGATGCGATAGCCTATCTTTAACCCCAGCGGCAACTTATATTCTAAATCGCCACTTAAAATGTGATATTGGCGAATATTGGTAGCATTGATCTCATTATAAATGGCATATGGACTTTCATGGAACGCTGCAGTCGGGTTGGTTGGCGATGTAATGTTCCATGTGCGAAATGTACCGTCAGGACGTTGGTAGTTGCGGTATTGTGACAGGTTCACGTTTGTATTTCCCCATTGTAATAATTCTGAATATGGATTTAATCCACTGCCGTAGCCTTCTGTAGCTGCGTTATGATTCTTCTTGTAAGTGTATTTGTAGTCGAATCCCACACGCAGGTTTTTCATTGGTGTAAATGATGTCTTTATACTTGCGTAGCGACGTTGAGCGTCACTGTTTGGATTAACCCCCTTGATATTAGTGTTTGAGAATGAAATACGGCTTGTATAATCCTTGCCAGAACGTTGGAAAGAGATGTTCGTGTTGTTCGAAAGTCCGGTACGGAAAAGGTCATTCAAATCAAGATGGTTACTCCATGAATCCTGCATACCGAAGTAAGGGCTGGTCTCGTCCCATGCAATGGCTGGCATGTATTCAATGGATGAGTCAAAGCGTGGTCCCCATGAGACATCTGTTGCATAGTCATAATAACGCCGTCCCTCAAACTGACGATACGATTCAGGATCACCTTCACGCCAGTGGTAAGTCATTAATTCACCATCTGCACCAAGCGAACCTCCACCATATTCTTTTTGTAGGCGGGCATGGTTGTAGGTAGTAGTCCAGGATAATGTGTTGCTGATGTCGATACGCTGGCTCGTTTCTCCTTCACGCCCAGCACGGGTAGTAACTATGACTGCTCCGTTTCCGCCTCGTACACCATAGAGGGCGGTGGCTGCAGGACCTTTCAATACATTTACACTCTCCACATCATTCATGTTTACAGCTGAAGCCTCGGTAATCACACCATCTACTACATAAATTGGACTGGTACCAGCACCGGCTGTCAAGGTTGTGGCACCACGTATTACGATAGATCCTTCATCAAACTTGGCACCAGAACCTCCAACAAAGCGCACGCCTGCCACCTTTCCGGCCATAGCATTATTCAATCCTTGCTGTGCCACGGATGTAAGGTCTGCCGACTTGATTTCCTGTGTAGCATATCCCAAAGAGCGCTTCTGGCGGCGTAACCCTTGAGCGGTAATCACAATCTCGTCCAGAATCTCCGTGTCAGGTTCTAATTCTATGCGGATATTACCATCCTTAACTGGTACTTCTATTTCCTTCATTCCCACATATGAGATGACAAGCGTAGTGTTCGATGTGAGTAGTTCCGTAATGCTGAACTTGCCGTCCACATCCGTTATTGTTCCCATGGTAGTTCCCTTTACCAATACGGATGCGCCGATAACTGGCTGACCGTCCTCCGAGGAAATCACGACTCCGTTTACTTGTGTAACTTGTGCGGTAACCAGACCAATACTCAAAAGCAAATAAGTTACAAGTAATATTAATTTTCTTTTCATAAATCTGTTTTTATTAAAATGTAAAAATTCCAATAAATTCTTCTTTGCTGCAACGAAAGAAACAAGTATCATAAAGATGTATATTTAGATTATTGGCATACTTATTTGTATAATTACGATTGTTTTTATTAGTTTATAGCTTAGTATTTTATCTTTTACTAACTTATTGACAATGCAAAATTACAATACATCCTAAAAATGTGAAATACAAATTTTACGGTATGAAATACCATTTTTACAGATTTATTGGATACAGATATCACATTTTACGGCAATTGCCTTATGATGAAATAATTATTCTTTATTTATACAAAATATGTGCAACATTTTGTTGTTTTTATAAACTAAAAGCCGGCTTCCTGAATAGAAATATCAAGAAACCGGCTCTGATTGAGAAACCTGCTTATAGGCGATTTCATAAAATATTTGGTTGTATCAAAATGTCTCCGCTACCTATTGCACATCCCACCAAATACGAGACATGAATGTGTCACCACCTGACATTCGTTGTACAGCCTCGTTGTAATGCTCCATATTGACCTGAGACTCTGTAGAGGGATACTGGAAACGGCGAGGAATGGAACCGTCTGTGGCACACTGGGGATAGGGGTTGGAAGGCCTTTGTGCCGACACTAACTCTGGATAGCCCGAACGCCTCCAGTTGGCAAACGACTCGTATTCGTCACAGAAGCAGGTTATCCAATATTGAGTATTGATTTGCCGTAGCGCATCATTCGGGTCGAAAGGATTCTCCAGCAGATAGTTGCTAATGGCTTCCGGTGTCAGGTATTGGTTATACAAGGCCGATGCATTGGTGTATTGTGAGAACTGTTCCATGGCAGCACGGACACCTTGCTCATAATAGCTCTGCGGCGAGCCTTCAACCCATCCCCGCCAGGCGGCTTCAGCCAGCAGGAGCTGTTGCTGTGCATATGTCACCAGGTAGGTTTGCGAGTGGGGATTGGAATAGGTATATCTATTCACGGTAGAATAGCGGCTTTGATAGCTGTCCAAGACCTCTGCATTGTTGAACTCTGGATAATCCTTGCCGATGAACCAGTTGCTTGTCGGATCGTTGTTATATCCGATGGGCAGCCCGTTCTGTATCGTAGGATCCGAATTGCCATACTGGAATGCGCTACCTGCTTGGTGCGAGATAGTGGGGTCAGCACACACCGTTCCTATCAATGCCAACCGAGGGTCGTCGGTGCTCTTCAGCATGTCGACAAATACATTGCTTAAGAAAAATTCTCCCCGTGCTTCGTGGGAGAATATCTTGGCATAAGGTTCTGACGAGTCATCGGTGGTGGTACCCTCCGGATGCTCCAGCTTTACGTTATCGGCTACAGATTGTAGTAAGCCATTGGATACAGCTGTCTGCACCCAACGGCGTGCTGATTCGGCATCGACCTTTGACATACGCATGGCGAGGCGCAGCATCAGCGAGTTCGCAAATTTCCGCCATTGCTCCGTGTTCCCCTGAAAATAGACATCGTGGGTGCCGAGGGGGGCGGTACCCGCTCCCTGCAGGTTAGTCTGCGCCTCATTCAGTTCGTTCAGCATATCCGCATAAATGTCCTGCTGCCTGTCATACACCGGATAGGAGTACGCAGCAGGCTGTCCGGCTTGCGAATAAGGAATGTCGCCATACAGGTCAGTCATACGATGCATGATGTACACACGCATGATGCGTGCCATGTTGTAGTCCGCCGTATGGGCTTCATCATCCCTCCACAGATACATCACGTTGGTGATGTCGCGCACAGCTCCCCGGTCGCCCGAGTAGATGTCCCAGTAGGATCCGGAATAGCCGTCATTCCAGCTGTAGATGGCATAGCTCCACCAATTCTCAAGAGAGGCGAGGTGCTGCATCCACTGTCCCGCATAGATACATCCCATGCGCCACACGTCCCAATCGGAACCCAGTCCTTGGTGCTGGGCGTTCGTGAAGAGCATTTCATGGGGGACATTCGTCTCGTTCATGTGTTCGGGGTCGATATTCACATCTCCGAAGTCGCTGCAACTGGAAATCACAGCCATCAGGCTGAGGGCAGCAAATGTATGTCTGATTATTTCTTTCATATTGATGATAATATTGTTATTAGAATTTTGCATTGATATTGAAGCCGATACTTCTTGTTGCTGGATAACCGTTCAACTCCAGCCCTTGACCGTTGGAGTTGTTGTAGGCCGCTTCCGGGTCAATGTTATCTGTATGCTTGACCAGGGTCCAAAGGTTACGACCCACCAAAGAGATATTTAGGCTTTTCACTACCTTCAGCCTGTCCAATACTACTTTAGGAAACTCATAGCCAATGGAAAGCTCGCGCAACTTCAGAAAATTGGCGTTGTACACAAACTCTTCGGCAATGTTGTTGTTGACAATACCACTATAATAGGTTTGAGCATCTACGGTCACATTGTTGGGGACGTAATTGCCATTGGCATCCAGCATGACTCCTTCGCCAATGATGCTGCCTCGCGGGTTGTCCGGAGTACGTCCGACAAGCGTGTTTTTGTGTAGTCCTTCACTGTATAAAGCATAGTTGGTGCCTGAGAAAAGTTTGGCGCCTACCTTGAAATCCAGCAGGAACGAAAGCGACACATTTTTGTATTTAAAAGAATTACTCCAACCACCTGTCAGTTTATAGACACCGTTTCCCAAACTGGACAGTTCGGATTCGCGTTGCGGTATGCCGTCTTCATATACAATCTGCCCGTTATGGCGCAGGTATCTATAACCTATCAGTTCGCCATAAGAGGATCCGACGATGTTCTGAACCGTGACATTTCCAGAACGGGATGCTGCACCGTCAATCTGCAGACGGCTTACGCCCTCGCCCAAATAGAGCACTTTACTGTCATTGTAAGCCATGTTCAAGGTGGTGTTCCATTCAAAATCTGGAGTGTACACCGGGACTGCATTTACCATGAACTCAATGCCGTTATTGCGTATCTCTCCCACATTCATTATGCGCGAACCATAACCGGAGGCACTAGAAGTGGAAATCACGGCAATATCATCCTTCGTGTTCTTCACATAATAGGCGGCATCGAAGGAGAGGCGGTTGTTCAGAAATGCCATATTCAGTCCGACTTCATATTCGGATATGCGAACGGGACGCAGGTTATAGTCCGGATATTGGTTGTTGTTGTTCTGTGTTACCACATTCTCTCCATTGACCGTATAATTTCTCAACTGATAGAGAAGCAGGTTTCTGTAAGGGTCTGTGCCGTTGGAAGCAGAAGCGTAGGAAGCACGGACTTTACCGAACGTAAACCAGTCCGGCACCTTGAAAGAATCCGTGAATACCCACGACAGCGTTACGGATGGGTAAAAGAAGCTGTTGTTCTGCGGAGACAAAGTGGAAAACCAGTCATTACGGCCGGTCAAGTTTAAAAACAATTGGTTCTTCCAACCAAAATCGGCTGTGGCATAGACCGAGTTTACCCGGTATTCGCTGTAGGTTTTCGAAGATCTTCTGTCTGTCAGATTGTTGACAGACCACAATCCATCCACTACAAACGGACGTCCGCCGTCTGTCGGTGTATATTGCTTGTTTATGGTACGTTGCCTGTTTCCGCCCAGTGTAGCTCCTACAGACCAGTCTCCGAACTCTTTGTTGAAACCAAGCAGGTAGTTCAGGTTTATTTCAGAAAAATTCCGGGAATATTCCGTCATCCATCCCGACGGGTCTGCCGCTGCACCAATGGGCTGCACCTGTTTGAACTCCAAGTTGAAGCCGTCGCGTTGTACCGCTCCCTGAATATACAACCAATCTGTAATGTCGTACTTCAGATTCATAGAGCCAGTCAGACGGTTCTTATTCATGTCATTCGTCTTCCGGTATTGTAACCAGTAGGGGTTGTTGAAGTAAACATTGGTTCCACCCAGCAGCTCGGAACCATCAGACGCGGTGCCCCAGTCACTTTCGCTGTTCCCGCGTTCCAGCCAACGGATGTCAAAAGAATTTCCTCGATGTATCAGCGAAGCATTAGTGTTGCCATTTCCGTCTGACAAATTTGAACGACCTTGGGCCTGTTCGAATATATAGTTGGCATTGACTGTCAGATGTAGGTTGGGCAGAATGTCATAAGTGGTATTCATATTGATGCCCTGCTGCTGGTTGTTCGCATTGGGCAGGATACTCTTTTCATAAACATTCGATATGCCAAAACGATAGGTGATTTTATCGGATGCACCGCTGATGGCAATCGATGCGGCATCATTGATACCTGTACGATAGAAGTTTTTCCAGTTGTCCACATACGAATAGCGGTAGGTGTCACCCAAAAAATTGACAGCATCGCCGCCATCCAACGCCTCGCCCCAGCTTTGTTGCTCGGAAGCCTGCGCCGAATTTATGTCTACAGGACGAGTGCCGTAGGTTCCCTGACCGAAGACCGTCTGATAATCACGATAATCGTAGATGGTATTGAACGTGAGATTGTTGTTGAACTCTATCGAGACAGGTTTCCCCCTCTTTCCAGACTTTGTGGTAATCAGAATGGCACCGTTGCCACCCCGATATCCGTAAAGGGCAGAGGCTGCCGCTCCTTTCAGCACTTGGATGGATTCGATGTCATCCGGATTGATGTTATTCAATCCGTCTCCCATATCCAGACCTCCATATTGTCCTGCGCTGCCTAAATTCTGATTGCTGAAAGGAACGCCGTCCACGACGTATAGCGGCATGTTGTTTCCTGTCAAGGATGCATTTCCACGTATGATGACACGGGAAGAACCGCCAGAACCGGTAGCATTTCCCGATACACTGACACCTGCAATTTTACCGGACAGTGCATTTCCAAGATTCGGGTCGCGGGCCATGGTAAATTCATTGCCGTTCACTTGGGTCGTGGAATAACCTAATGAACGTGACTGCCGTTTGATACCCAATGCCGTCACTACTACTTCATCAAGTTTCTGCGCATCTTCCTCCAATATTATTTCAAGAGGTTGCGCTTTAGCTTTAGTATCCACATTTTGAGACAAATATCCGATATAGCTTATTTCAATCACGGCATTCTCCGATACCTGAAGCGTAAAGTCTCCATCCATTCCGGTTATGACCCCGTTTGTAGTGCCTTTCTCCACCACATTTGCCCCAATGATAGGTATACCGTTCTCATCTTTTACGAAACCTGTGATTTTACGGGATTGTTGTGTTACAGAAAGGGAATTTAGTGCAAAATTTTCGGGAGGATTCTCGAAAACGATTGCGTGTGCATCGACTAAGGAATGGCACAAGAGTGTACATCCCATACATAAACATTTAAACAGATTTGCATTTCTCATATCCAAAAAAATAAAAATGTCTTCACTTGTATTCAATTTCTTTTATAATGCAAAATAACAACATAGTAAAAAAATGCGAAATACACATTTTACAGTATGAAACACCATTTTTACAGATTTTGAAAGGATGTTATTATAGGGAAAACAGAAAGCACTCCGCAATGACGAACACTTTGTATTGCGGAGTGCTTTTCTTTCAATTTCAAGAATAACAGTTTATCCCAACAAGTTGTCGTTCAAGTCCCCTTCGTCATCCGGAATGTTACTTTAGTGATGTTCATACCCCAGCGTTTCCACGTTCACCTAAAACATGTTATTGCGCAGAAAATTACGGGTCACAGCATTACCTTGTATATCTTACGCTCGGGTAGGAAGCAGGCACAGGTACTTCGTCTATCACCACAGAGCGTCCGAAGGTGACAATACAAGGATAGCACTTATTCTTAATCGTTTTCTTTGTCTTCTTGTAGAAAGGCATAGTATTTCGTTTATAAAATGACAGAAACCTCCAAACAAATTCGGAACATTCTACAGGAAGGGTCGGAACATCGACCTTGTCGACACTGGATGTATGAAAGAAATTTTATTCTATTATATGGATAGTCCGCAACCAATTCTCCACACCGCCCGTATTCCTTCCTGTTGTTCCAAATCCTTGCAGATGCACCGCACCGGGAGTGAGTTCCACGATTCTTGCCAGTGTCTCTTCGCGATAAGTGGAAGCATACGTGCAAAAAGGCACAATGATTTTATCGGAAAAGTCATAGCCTTCGTCTTCAAGGAAGGAACAAATGGCCATCGGGGCGGTGTGCCACCAGACGGGACAACCAACAAAGACCACATCATATTCATCAAGGTTTTCAACGAAACTGCTCAGTTCCGGACGGGTGCTGTTATCCAGCTCTTCACGGGCCACTTCCGTACATTCGTCATAGTCTGTGGGATAAGGTGTCACGGTTTCTATGCGGAAAAGGTCTGCTCCGGTGGTTTCGGCTATGGTTTGGGCAAGGTGTTGGGTATTTCCACCCCAACTGAAATAGGCAACCAGTATCTTGCGCGATGCGTCGTATTCGATGGTATCAGAGGAATAGAGAGGAGTGTCGGAACCTTCATCCGAACATGACGTCGTCGCCATTAGGACAAAAAAGAGCGATGCCAGTAAAAAAATCTTTTGTTTCATTGTCGCACTATTTATTTTTAGGTTATATAGACTATTTGATGAATCCTTGCTTTTGCAGCCATTTCGTCACGCTTCCTTTAGCTTCTTCCACACGTTCACGTGATACGGACGGTCCTTGCAGCACAGTCGCTCCTTTTTCTATTTCCGTAATGGTCTTTACCGATTGGGAAAAACGGCTTCCACCGTGCGTACAAAAGGGGATGACGGTTTTCCCGGTGAAATCATGTTCCTCGAAAAATGTATAGAGCGGCATAGGCATGTCATACCACCAGTTAGGATAACCCACAAAGATGATGTCATACTCCTTGAGGTTGTCAATATGTGCTTTCAACCGGGGATGTTCTTTTGCATCCGCTTCTTGTTTAGCGGCATCCACCAATTCCTTATGACTACCGGGATAAGTCCGTACGGTTTGAATCGGGAAAAGTTCCGCTTGTGTGGCTTCAGCTATAAGAGTAGCCACATATTCCGTATTACCATATAGCTTTCCGTTGGAAACGAGGCGGCTGGCACCGGATAAAGCATCTACTCCATCCGTTTCGGGCATGGTGAAATAGGCTACCAGTATCTTGGCGTTCTCCTTTGTTGAAGCGGATTGTACCCGAACAGGAGATTGATGCACTATGGCTGTTTCCGTATTCTCATTGCTGCCATATACCCATGCGCTGCCTGTGATGCAAAGCAGTGACATGGCAAAGAATAGATTCTTTTTTCTTTTCATTGTCTTGTGTATTTAAAAGTTATGATGATGCAAAGTTAGGTTGCGACGGCAAGTGGGGAAATAGACATTTTACGGTTTGAAGCACCATTTTTACGGTATCTGCTTTCGCTTGAACTCCCTGAATGTGAACAATAACACCGGGAGCGAGAGGATGAAAGTACAGACATCGGCAAGCGGCTGGCATATTTCCAGCCCCCGTAACCCATGACATCGGGGCAGGATGAGCAGGAAAGGGATAAAAAACAGCCCCCGCCTTGCCGCTGCCAGCAGATTGGCACGAATGGGTTTGTTGACAGACTGCATCATCATGTTGCTGAGCATAATGAAAGCTCCCAGCGGATAGGTCAGTAACTGCCATCGGAGCGTGTCTGTTCCGATACGCACCACTTCTGCATCTTCCCTGAAAAGAGAAATGATGCTCTCGCCGGACACTCCACCAATCAGGGATATGCAGGAAAGGAAAAGTGTGCCTGCCACCACACAGAACCAATAGCCTTTGATGAGCCTGTCATAGCGCTGCGCCCCGTAGCAAAATCCGCAAAGAGGCTGATAACCTTGTCCAAGCCCTGTGACGACGGAATAAATAAAAAAGGTAATACGTGTCACAATTGTCATGGCAGCAATGGCGGCGTCTCCGTATGCGGCGGCGGAGACATTGAGCAGAAGCGTCGCCATGCCACCCAACCCCTGCCTGGTAAGCGACGGTGTGCCTCCTGCCAAGATGGCACGGACGAACCTTGCCTCAAAGGTAATCCGTCGGGGGTGCAGCCGTAAGTTGCCACCCTTTGTCGTCATAAACAGCAGTATGAAGAAACTGATTCCTTGGCTGATGAATGTAGCCAGTCCTGCCCCGCGAATCCCCATGCCTAATCGGAATATCAGCAAAGGATCAAGCAGCATATTCAGACAAGCACCGCTCATAATGCCCATCATGGCATAGAAGGCGTTTCCTTGCTGCCGTATCTGAATATTCAGCATCAGCGAACCGATGATAAACGGACCTCCGCAGAGAATCATCCCCATATACTCTTCCGCGTATGGCAGTATCGTTGATGTGCAGCCCAATAACAGGCACAATGGCTGCAATGTCATCCAACCCGCTATTGAAAGTATTACCCCCGTAGCAAGCGCATAGAAGCATCCTGTCACCGCCATCCGCCTTGCATCATCCTCCTTGCCTGCCCCCAGACAAATCGCAATATGGTTGCCTGAGCCATGTCCGAAGAAGAAACCCACCGCTTGAAACAATGTCATTATGGTAAACACCACCCCGACAGCCGCCGTCGATTGTGTATTGAGGCGACTGACAAAATAGGTGTCGACTATGTTGTAGATACTGGTCGTCAACATACTGGCAATAGTGGGAAGTGCCATCCTGCCAATGACAAGGGGAATGGGTGCGGTAATAAGAAATTCACGGTGCTTGTTCATATGTCTTTATATCCTTTTGCCTATGCAAAGGTAAGGACAGGCAACATAGACCGTGATACCAATAATACGGTAATAACTGCTGTTTTTACCGAATCGCTTGCCCGTAAAGAGAAAGAAACAGTCGTTATTCCCGGTACTTTGTCGGATTTACTCCCAAATGATTCTGCACATAACGGCTGAAGTAGCCGGAGGACGAGAAGCCGAAAAGGTCGGAAATTTGTACGAAAGTAAGCGACTTGTCGCGCAGCAAACGGGAAATATCGAGAATCGTATAACGGTTAATCCAATAGTTCGCTGCATATCCGCTTACCTTACGTGAGACCTCAGAAAGATATTTGGGAGTTACACAAAGACGGTCGGCATAATAAGATACTTCACGATGTGTACGATAAGTCTTGTCCTCCAGCATATCGAGGAAACGTCCCATGATGGAAGCATTCTGTTGTGAAACGGAATCCTCGCCATAGAGATGCGAATGGAAATCGAAGAAGTCAAGTATCAACATCTGCATGGCATTAATGAGCATATCACGGTAGAAGTGGTGGGAAGTGTTGCGTAGGCAGGCTGTAAGACGGTCAAATCCATAACGGCACACTGCTTGCTGCTCCGGCGTGAGGTGCATCACGGGGTTGAGAAAGAGTGCCAATTGTCCCCTCATGCCGTAGTTGCTCTGTGGCGTACTAAGCTCGATGAAAGCTGCCGTGGTATAGACCACCTGCACCCGAAAGTCTTCCGAAGGCTCCAGGGACTCCAGCAATCCTCCTTTACGGACAATCAGCAGGTCGCCCCCGTACAAGCCGAACGTTTGTGCATTGAACCGGAAGCGGCAACTACCTGACAAGCAATAGGCATGTACCAAGTATTCCTCGTAAGCCTCCGTCAACATCCCGTCCAGATTGTCGGCAATGATAATATGTCTTTGTTCCTCCATGATACCATCTTTTTTATAATCGCAAATATAGTCATTCCCCGATAAATCGGTACCGGTATACGAGACTTCCTCTGTGAAAACAGTAAAAAGCATTATATCTTCCGCCATTTGTGCAAGCTTTCTTTCCACGGGGAGGGGTATCTTTGCACCACTAACCATCATTCATAAAACATGCAATATAGAACATTAGGATTAAGCGGACTACGTGTCTCCGCTGTCGGGCTGGGCTGCATGGGCATGAGTCATGCCTATGGCGCACCTGCCGATGAACACGAAATGGCCAACCTCCTGCAAGATGCCGTGGAGATGGGCTACACATTCTTCGACACTGCCGAGGTATATGGCACACCCGACAACTCGCATCACAACGAGGAACTTCTGGGACGCGCCCTCCGCAGTTGCCGAGAACGCGTCGTGCTTGCCACAAAGTTCGGGCTTACATTCGACCGTCCCGACGTTCCCGGTCCCCATGCTCTCATCACCGATGCCTGTGCCGACACCATCCGTCGCTCCGTAGAGACCTCGCTAAAGCGGTTGCAGACCGACCACATCGATCTCTATTACCAGCACCGCATGGATCCCAAGGTACAACCTGAAGAAGTAGCCACGGTCATGAAAGAGTTGATACGCGAAGGAAAGATACTTCATTGGGGAATCTCCGAGTGCAGTGAAGAATACCTGCGCCGTGCCCACGCCGTGTGCCGTGTCACCGCCATACAGAGCCGATACTCCATGATGGCACGCCAGCACGAGCGACTTTTCTCCATACTCGAAGAACTGGGCATCGGCTTCGTGGCCTTCTCACCCCTTGCCAACGGTCTGCTCACTACACAGTACTCACCCGACAGCGTGTTCGACCCTGCCACCGACTATCGCGCCCACATGCCCCAATTCCGCCCCGAAAGTTACGGGCAAAACGAGCGGCTTTTCCACCTGCTCGACACTCTGGCCGAGGAGAAGCGTGCTACGCCTGCCCAGATTTCCCTTGCCTGGATGATGAACAAACGTCCGTGGATTGTCCCCATCCCCGGCACACGCAGGCTCCATCGGTTGAAAGAGAACATCGGTGCCACCGACATCCTGCTGTCCCCGGACGAGGTAGCCTGCATAGATGCTGCCCTCTCTGCCATGTCTATGAGCGAAGTGTTCGGAGGCTCTCCCACGAAACGATGAAGCGCCGTCAACCATGTAGCGAACAATGCCTGAAACGATTTTAAGCATTGCCCGCTACTTTCTTTATGCCTTTTGCTTTTTCAAAGACGGTGTCAGTTCAACCCTGAACGGTATGACGACGGAGAGCATCCCGTAAGACGCTTGAACACGCTGTTGAATGTCTGCACGCTGGTAAACCCAAGTTCACGGGCAATGCACGCTATCGGGTACTTCCCGTCCGATATGCGTTGCTTGGCTGCTTCTATCAGACGGAAACGTATGTGTTCTTGTAAAGTATGTCCCACTTCCAGGCGTAACATGTCGGAAAGGTAAGCCGGGGAAAGGCCGGCCGTATCCGCCATTTCCTCCTGCGAGGGGAGCGGTTTCTGCTTGGGCAATTCCCGTAGGATATAGCTGTCCAGCCACCGGTTGAAGCACGACAACACCTTTTTGTTCCAGTCGGTGCGTAAGTAGAACTGACGCTCATAAAACCGTTGGCACGACTCTAATACCAGCATGATGTGGTAGGAGAGCAGTTCCCGGCTATGACTGTCCACGGTATGCTCCAGTTCCCCGACCAGATTCTCAACAAGGCACCACAGGTTGCGCTTCTCCCGTAGGGAAATGTGCAGTGCCTCGCCGTCGCGATACCGGAAGAAACTGTACTCCCTCCCTATATCAAACAGACAGCCGTGTGCGAACAGTTCCTCCTGAAAAGCGATTATCCTGCTGCACGTGTGGATAGAGGAAACCATTACGACTTCACCGGGAGCATGGAACATGAGTACCAACTCATGGAAATCGCACCCCTTGCCACCATGTGCAGCCTTGTCGTCAGCCTCTACCATAAAGATGGTATAAAATCCGAAGCTGAGCGAGGAGAGCTTGTCGGGAAGTACCGGAAACGGAGCGTCCAGCACCGTGACCAACGGGTACCATGCCGGGTGTCCCACCCGCCGGTTGAGTTCGTTCACGGTAGCTATATGAATCTCGCCTTGTTTCATTGCTTTACTTAATCCTTATGTAACAGATAGCGTAGCCATACCACGCCTCCGTCCAGCCTTTTCACGTCGAACAATTCCAATGTCTGTTCCACTGCAGGCACTCCCTCCTTCGCCTGCAAGCCGTGGAACACCGAAACCGAATCGCTTGTGCCGTCTACACCAGGATAGAAGAGAAGGCTCAATTCGTCCACGAGTCCCGCAGCGAGGAAAGCACCGTTGATGATGCCGCCTCCTTGCAGGGAAAGCGAACGGACATCGAACTCCTCGGCAAGGCGGTGCATGGCAAGCCGCAGGTCGTTGCCCCTTGTTCCGGCAAACAGGTAGGATATGTGCCGCTCGCGCAGATAGTCCAGATAGGCTTGCGGGGCGGTATCAGGCAGGATGGTGACGATGTCATCGCCCCGCACCGTCGTCTCCTCGAACAGGATGTCCGCCTCCGGGTCGATAACCACGAAGACACGTGCCGAACGGTGTTCTGCCCGATACGTCACGGGGCAGGTCGAAGGCGTGGTGTCCGTGGCGACGAACTGCCGGGGGGATATGCCCTCCTTCACCGTGCGCTTGCCCAGCATCCAGGCATCCGTGTGCAACTCTTTCCCGATGACGGCATAGTGCACCATCAGTTCCTGCTTCCTCTTTCCTCCGAAGGGTGTTGTCCATCGGTCGGTCAGGATGCGGCCGTCGGTTGAGGACATGACGTGGCAAATGATACGTGGCTGCTTCATTCCCCGTCCCCTCCTTCCGTCATGCCGATTTCCTCCAGCCAGTGCAGGATGCCTTCGCGGGAGGTGGCCGTGCTGTTGCGTGAAATGCTGTAGCCTGTCACTAATGTCGCATCGGGCACAAGCTCCTCGATGTCGTCCAACGTACCACTCCAGCCACTGCCACCGTGGGTGGAGAACGGGATGACAGTCTTGCCACGGCAATCGAACTTGTCGAAGAACGAGTACATGGCCATCGGCATCTGATACCACCAGATGGGGTAGCCCACGAAGATGACGTCATAGTCGGCAAATCCCTCTATCTCGGTGGATAGTTCCGGGTGGATATTGTTCTGACGCTCGTTGTCTGCCTGGTCTGCCAGCTCGTCGAACGTGCCGGGATAGGCACTGGCTGTCTGTATGCGCACCATGTCGCCGCCTGTCGCTTCGCCAATGACAGTGGCAACATATTCTACGCTGCCATAGAGGTCGCCATTCACAATGACCCTGCTGGCCGAGGTGTTGGCGTCCACGCCATCGGGCAAGGGCTCGGAGAAATAAGCCACCAGTATGTTATGGTTGGTGCCGGGTACCACTTCCTCCATGTCTGCCGGTTGGCGTTCGGTGTCATTGTCCGTGCAACTGCTGTAGATGCTGCACGTACATGCCAGCATCAGTAAAAAGATGTATCGTTTCATAATGGTTATTGTTTTAGTAGATGGATTTATTCATACATGTTTATCTCTTTCAGCCATCCGGCTATCCCCTCCGTCTGTTTATCTACTACGCCGAAACCTTTCAGATGCTTGGCGTCCGGCGTCAGCTCCACGATGCGTGCCAGGGTTTCGTCCCGATAGGTGGAGGCGTATGTACAGAAAGGGATGACGGTTTTCCCTTTGAAGTCGTAACTCTCGGCAAAGGTGTTGATAATCATCGGTGCCGTCCACCACCACACAGGACAGCCGATAAAGATGGTATCGTATGCCTCCCAATCCTCCACCCTTGTAGCGATGGCAGGCCGTGCGTTTTGCTCTTTCTCCTTCTTGGCCACTTCCGTACAAGGTTTGTATTCCGTAGGGTAAGGCGTGGCAGGCTCGATGCGGAACAGCGTTGCCCCGGTTTGTGAGGCTATGTATTCCGCCACATACTTGGTATTGCCGCCCCAACTGAAGTAGGCTACCAATGTTTTCTTGCCCGATACACCCTCTTGTGCCCATCCTCCTGCCATAAACATCATGATGGCGAGAAGGGATAAAAAGATTCTTCTTTTCATTGTCGTTCTTATTTAATAGGTTGATTATTCCGTGAAGCCAAGCTGACGCAACCAGTTGGTGACATTTTCCGTATTGCTCACCCCGCTACCGGTCAGCCCGAGACCCGTCAGGTGTTCGGCATTGGGAGTCAGCTCCACAATACGTGCCAGCGTCTCGTCCCGATAGGTAGAGGCATATGTGCAGAAGGGTATGACGGTCTTTCCCTCGAAGTCGTAACTCTCTGCAAATGTATTGATAATCATCGGTGCCGTCCACCACCACACGGGGCAGCCGATGAACACGGTGTCATACCCGTCCCAATCCTCCACTTCCCCGGCTATGGCAGGGCGTGCGTCGCTATCCTTCTCCGCACGTGCCACCTCGGTGCAAGTGGTATAGTCCGTGGGATAGGGCGTGACAGGCTCGATGCGGAACAGGGTGCCGCCTGTCTGTTCGGCTATTTGGCCTGCCATGCGTTGCGTGGTGCCGCCCCAACTGAAATAGGTTATCAGTATCTTGCTGTCGCCTACGGGGATGTCGGGGTCGTCAGGCGTTTCGGGGTTTTCAGGGTCATCAGGGTCTGACGGCGTTTCAGGTGTTTCGGGAGTTTCCACAACAGGCTCGTCTGTTACCAGATCATCGGTAGAACAGGCATTAAAAACCACAAGGGTGAGCATCATGCTCAGGTAGATAAAATACTTTTTCATATTGTCTTATTTATTATTGTTCTTCTTTATCAAATTATATACAGCATTTTCAAGCGATTCTGTAGGTTCAATGATATTGTAGTTTTGCCAAAAGTTTTCGTCACGGTAACTATCTACAGAATCATAGAATATTTGCTTGGATTTAAAGGCATTTTTACGTTGAATTATATCTGTCGGTTGCTCATTTCTATCCACAACTACCATTTCAGAAAAAGCAGTATAACCAGAAGAAAAAAGACGTTTGCGCCAATCGCATTTAAAACGGATTGTATTGCGTATATAATTGAGATAATTTTTCCCGTTTTGCTGACGATAAGTAATAAGAAAAGTTACTTCTTGCGGACGGAAACGTAAACCCAAAGGTTTCTTGTGTAGTATAGCCTCAATGGCTTTCACACGGTCACTCAAATCAAGCTGATATTCAGCACGGGTAATAGCGAGTGTTTCACGATCAATAAAAATCTTTCCATTAAAAAGCGCATAGGGCAAAGTGACTTTGGGATGAAAAGCAACCACATACTGAGAACGACTGTCTTGGCTGGTCAGATTTTCCATTGTAAACTCGTAAAAATCAAGATTTTGCTGTTTAAACAATGCATCCGGATTCTTTACAACATCAAGAAGCACAGCAAGATTAGGACCTCCTATAACCTTTACGGCAAGTGTATCACTTGTTTTTTGGCTCATCAACCGTCGGCTCTTGGAGAGTTGGACTTTATCCTCATCAACTTTACGTTGTGTATAATTGGTTTTATAAACATCCATTACTGCTTCGGAAATGCCGATATAGCGACGACGTTTTTGTATCGTTTCCCGATAGAACACATTGAGCATATTCGCTTTGATTGGATAGTTGTAAGGAATCTTAGCCAAAGATTCTTCGACTAACTGACGGGCGTCACCTCCATAAACAACAACTTCTTCCAACCGATTGGTTGAAGGAGCAAGCCAAATAGTCAATTCTTTGTTATTGACTTCATCAAGAGATAAACGGGTATTCATGTAACCGATATGTGAAATCATCACCTCGCCGGATGCTTCTGTTCCGTCCAGCTTTAAGGTAAAAGAACCGTCTGCATTACTCACAGTTCCCACATTACTTCCAATCAAAGTGATATTCACGTTTTCCAGTTTCTTTCGACTCTCTTTATCCTTGATAATGCCACTGATAGTACGTGTGTTTCCTATCACATTCTCTGCCAACAACGGAAATCCTCCTATTGGGACGACAAGAAAAACAGTTGTCAGCAGGATACTTTTAAGTGTTCTCATTTGTTTATACTATTTAATTGAATGGCAAAAGTATGATGCCGGGCAATACCTACCCATGCACGTTTTACAGATATATACACATTTTTACAGGTGTTCCTCCCAGAAGCGTACTGCACCGTCCATCCACCCTTCGGCTGTGGTGCCTGTACCGAGTCCGAAACCATGCTGCAAGTCGGGAAACAGATGGAACTCGGCGTCAATGCCGAGCGACTGCAAAGCCTCTACCCGTCGACGCATCACGGCAGGGCTGGCTATGCCGTCATTCTCGCCTATCACCACGTAGGTGGGAGGGTCGTATGGCGTGTATTCCGAGTGTCCGGTATATCCCATGACCACCGTGGCAGGACGCGGGCAGTCGGAGTTGATGAATCCGCCGGGAGCATACGAGCCTACATACGCTGCCATGCGTGCCCCCGCCGAGCCTCCCCATAAGGAATAGTCCCGGGTACCTACTTGCAATTCGGCTGCGTGGCGATGGATGAAATCAACTGCTTTCGCCAAGTCTTCACAGGCCACTTGCGCACCGCCTATCCGATACTGTATGACAAAGGCATTATAGCCCTTACGGCTTAGTTCCATCGCCAAAGGGAATCCTTCGTGGATGGAACCTACATACGAGAATCCTCCCCCCGGGCAGAAAATGGCAAACGGACTGCCGGGGCGTCCGCGAAAGAAGAATATGCCCGTGTTCGCCTTATCCGCATTCGTACGCTTTTCTTCCTCTGAATAAATATCATAGAAAAGCTGCCTGCCCGTATGCACGGAGTCCACCATTGCATTGATGATGTCCACAGCCCTCCGGGCATCCACATAATTATGATAGGGCAACAGGGAGGGGATACGGCTCAATGTCATGTCCTGGTCCGGACGGCGTTCCAACGGCAATATGAACCGGCCGAAGCCGCTGAATGCCTCATGGTTGACAACGTCCCGGATGGTATGCGAAATGGTGAGATGCCCCTCTACGGTTTCTTCTGTCGGCGGGGTCGTGGGTATATCGGTATTATCATCCCCCTCTTCCGGGGAAAGGATATATCCTCCGTCGGAGGGTCCGCAGGCATTCAAGTTCAATGTTAATAGAAAAGCTGCCATGTGTGTGAGATACTTCTTCATATTGATAGGATTAAAATTCTTTTGTCTGATGCAAAGGTAGTGTGGAAAGCGGGCATCGTCCTTACACGTTTTACGGTAAGAAGCACCATTTTTACGGATAATGGCATCAGGCAGAAACGGGACGGACGGCACAGGAGATGCCCGACCAACACATTTTACGGATATATCAACCAATATCAACGATTCATGCCCATGCTCTTCTCTATTTCTTTATTTTTGCATCGGTGAAACAATTAGAACAAGTCTGGTCTATGAATGATATTCTGAAAGTTGACACGATATGTGATTATAATAGTTCCATTGGAATTGAGACCCTTTGCCCGCTGGTTACGGTGGTGGACTATGCCCAGGTAGAACAAATGGATTACGTCCGGAAAAGTTACGGTTTATACGCCGTCTTTCTGAAAGACAAGATTGACGGTGAGATCTGTTACGGAAGCGACTTATACGATTATGAGACAAACAGCCTTGTCTTTATCGCTCCGGGACAGGTGGCCGGTGTGGAACATAGCAGGAACGCATCTCCCAGCGGCTGGGCCTTGTTGTTCCATCCAGACCTTATCTGCAATACTCCCTTGGCGGTACGGATGAAGGAGTATGTTTTCTTCTCGTATGAAATCAAAAAGGCATTGGTTATCCAACGGCAAGAACAGATTCTTGTCACGACTTTCCTCAAGATGATAAACGAGGAACTGCTGAATGAAACTGACCACCATACCCAATACATCCTTTCATCCCTTATTGAGTCTTTGCTGAATTATTGCCTGCGTTTTTACAGTCGCCAGTTCAATGGGAGCATACAGACATGTTCCGGTATTCCGGAACGCTTTGAATATCTGTTGGACGATTATTTCTCCGGAAGGAAACTGCAATGGCAGCATATTCCTACCACCTCTTCTTGTGCCGAAAAGCTACACTTATCCTCCAACTACTTCGGAATGATTGTAAAGAAAGAAACCGGTAGGTCGGCTACGGAGCATATACAAATGAAATTAGTAGAACAAGCCAAATACATGATGGCTGATACCGGAAAAAGTATCAGTGAAGTCAGCTACGAATTGGGATTCAAGTATCCGCATCATCTAAGTAGAGTGTTTAAGAAAATAACGGGACAAACTCCTGATGAGTTCAGGAAATTGCTTCTACCGAAAGAGAATGTTTGCCGTAAACGTTCCGGAGCTATTTCCTAATGCCCATAAGCATTGAATTGACAACATTTCAAGAAGAGAAAAGGCATCACCGATTGTTATTGGCGATGCCTTTCTCTTCTTTTCCTTTTAGTTACTTAAGAACATAGCATAGGTCCCTAATACATTTTAATCATCCATTTTCCAGTTCAGCATGAACTTTTCCGCTTGTTTATAATCCATCTTGAAGAAACGCTCCTCTTTGTTGAGTGCACGCATACGCTCCATTTCGGCATCTGTCAGGGAGAAGTCGAAGATACTGATATTCTCCTCAATATAACCGTGGTCCGTGGCACCGGGGATGGCCGAGAAGCCTTCCTGTATGTGCCAACGCAGGATGATTTGTGCTGGAGTCTTGCCGTACGTTGCGGCTATCTCGCGGATGACAGGGTTCTGGAACAAGGCACCGTTGCTCATGGCTCCTCCCAATGGGAACCAACACTCCATTTGTATGCCATACTTTGCGGCTTTCTCTTGCCACTCCTTGCGTTGGGCGTATGGGTGCAGCTCGATTTGCATAACGGCAGGCATAATCTCCACATGGTCCACAATGGCGTGGAACAGGGAGTCGGCGGCATCGAAGTTACTGATTCCGAGGGCACGTACCTTGCCTGCCTTGACGGCTTTCTCCATATCCTTCCATGCGCCACGAAAATCACCCATCGGTTGATGCACATAGAGGAGGTCGATATATTCCAGCCCGAAGCGTTCCAACATACGGTCTATCGCTTCAGCAGTCTTTCCTTCGCCATATTCCGACGGCCATAGTTTGCTGGTAACCCATATTTCCTTACGTGGAATGCCGCTTTCACGGACGGCACGGCCTACGCCACGCTCCACACGGTAGGCATGGGCACAATCAATATGCCGGTAGCCCTTACGCAAGGCGTGGAGCACGGCATCTGTGGCAACACTATCTCCCGGTACGTTAAAAGTGCCAATGCCGAAGCGTGGCATCTCAATACCGTTGTTCAACTTGGCGTAAGGCACGCCGAAGGAGTCTGTGCGCTCTTGAGCGGAGAGTTGCACATTGGCAGCCCATACAAAGGCGATAGCCAGTACTTTAAAGAAAGTAGTTCTCATTGTTCTTGTCTTTTAACATGTTTCATGTCCGCAAAGGTAGTGGTTCTGCCCATGTAAGTGTGTACACAAAATTCGGTTTGTCTTGCTGTTTTTACAGATTCAACGATTGAAAGGAAATTTAAGGCTGACTTGGTTAATGAATAACCAACCACCGAATATCTGCATCAGCATTCCAGGTAAGCCGATACGAAAATCTTGAACAGCTATATGGAATGAACCGACCATTGCCCATTCTCCCAATGTGCCTGCCATTTGATAAGCCAATACAACAGCGACCATCATCCATAGTGCAGCCTTTTTGAATCGTGCTGCTGCATAGCCTGCTGCTACGGCCAGCAAGACAGACTTTAACATCACCGCAGGCAGTACCGCTACTGTGGGCATTCCGAATAAGGCGGAGTTCACCAACGGTGAGAGCAATGCCGTAAACAATCCCACACGCCAGCCATACTTATATGCACCAACCAGCGTGAAAAAGTAAATAGGCAGCCATGTCACTCCGCCTTGGGGAATGAGATGAAAAAGTTGCGGTAAAACAATGTTACCCACAGCGAATAACGTGGCTGCCAAATAAGTCCTCACATCTTTATACTCCAGTGAGTAGAGTTTCAAAGTTGCTGTTTCCATATTGATATATTTATTAATTATCTGTTTAATATCCGAAACGTTCCGCAGCCTTTTCCATAGAACGGATAATTTCTACTCCGAACGGGCAACGGGTTTCGCACTGTCCACAAGACAGACAGTCTGATGCGTGGCGTGTCAAAACTCGGTAATGTTCACGTACAGTTTCCGGTATCTCGTCTTGGGTTCCAGCCAGATTATAGAACTTGTTTACTGAAGCAATATCTATTCCTGCCGTACAAGGAGCGCAATGGCCGCAATACATGCAATGTCCCGTCCATGAAAACTTTTCAAGACCGGAAAGAACTGCTGTATAGTCACGTTCTGCTTCCGAAGCCTCACACCAATGTAATGCCGCTTGCAGTTCCTCCACCGTTTTACCGCCTACCATTACTGCCGCTACCGCCGGACGGGTCAGCGCATATTCAACGGCTTGTACCGCTGTAAACGCACATCCGAATGGAGAACGTTCATTACTAAGCAGGTCTCCTCCTCCATATACCTTCATCACATCAATACCGACACCTACACGGTCGCAAAACTCATAGAGAGATTCACGCTCCGGATTAATGTTTTGCAGCGTGTTGGTATAGCTTTCATCAGCCCATAGCGACTCAACGTCGTCACTTGGCGGTTGGAGGTCGTAAGCGGGATTGATGGAGAACATCAATACATCTATTAATCTGGTTTCTACCGCCATGCGAGCCACCACAGGATTATGGCTGCTCAATCCGAGAAAGCGTATGCGTCCCTCCTGCTTGAGTTGTTTGGCAATCTCAATAACCTCCCCATTGAATATCTCCTGAAAGTCTTCTTCTGAATCCACGTAGTGAATCATTCCAATATCAAGGTATGACGTGCGAAGCTGTTGCAGTTGCTCCTCGAACGAAGCACGGGTTTTCTGCGGATTACGTGTACGAAGATACTGCCCGTCTTCCCATGCTGTACAGAGATGCCCTTGGATAATAAATGATTCCCTACGCCCTTCCAACGCCAGCCCGATGCCGGAACGCAGGTCGGGATTAGGGGAATAAATGTCTATGAAATTCACGCCATGCGCAATGGCATAGTCAAAATCAGCCTTTATCTCTGCTGCCGACTTGCGCATGAAACCTTCGCAACCGAGAGCGATGGTGCTGACCTTTATACCGGTCCTGCCTAATATTCGATATACCATGATGTTCTTCCTTTTGTTCAATCCAGTCTGACCAGTTCGTACTTCTGGCTACCTACGCCCAATGCCTCGGCATGATCCAGCGTGTGCATACCGTGGCGTGAGTCAATGCGCTCTATTAAATGTATCTTCCCATGGTCTTCCGATGAACGTATAAGGTCGGTACAGGCTTTATCCAACGCCACAGGGTCCAGCGAGGCAAGGATACCGATGTCGCCCATCTTCGGGTCTTCGGGAGAAGAGTCACAGTCGCAGTCCACCGAGAGGTTGTTTGCCACGCTGATATAGACGATGTTTCCCTTGCAATGTTCTGTCACTGCCTTTGCCGCCTCGGCCATCGACTCCAGGAAGTCATCTTGTTCCGGGCTGCCCCAGTCGGTCGTGCTTGTCCCGGCGGAGTGGATATACCGTTTGCCGTTCGCCGAAGCGATGCCGATGGAGATATTCTTGATGGCACCGCCGAAACCACCCATCGCATGGCCCTTGAAGTGGGAAAGCACAACGGTGAAGTCATAATCGAGGAACGCCTTTCCCACGATGTCGCGCGTCAAATGCTTGCCGCCTTGCAGGGGCAGTTCCGCTTCTCCCTCCGCATCCATGATGACGACCGGGGCGATGGCGGTGAATCCGTGGTCTTCGGCAGCTTTCAAGTGTTCGGCGGTAGTGCCACGCTTGCCACCGTATGCCGTGTTACATTCCACGATAGTACCGTTTACCTTCTGCACAAGTGCCTTTATCAGTTGGGGGTCGAGGAAGTTGTGCCCGCCCGGCTCGCCCGTGGAGAGCTTCACGGCCACCTTACCTTTTGCCTCACGCCCCAATGCCTCGTAAATCTTTACGAGGTTGTCCGAGGTAATTTCTCGGAACATATACACCGTAGGCACTTCCACCGTGTTGCCGGTAGAGGGGGTGTCATTGCCTTGAGTGTTCTGCGCCTGGGCACAGCTTGCCATTGCCAGCATCAGCAGGGCTGACAATAAGGAGATACAGATGTTTCTTTTCATATCCTTAATGCTTTAATGATTGTTAGAAGTTGAGGTTGATACCACCCATCACCGCAGCACGTGGCATCGGGTATCCGGCATTAATTTCATACTCCTGCGCCAAGAGATTTTCCCCTCTCGCCCAGATGTCGAGCCACCTTGCAGCACGGAACGAAGCACGAAGATTCCATAATACGAAGTTCTCCTTTACGACCGGATCGGTAGAAATGTAAAGCCCTGCCACGTACTGAAGCCCCGTTGATACGTTCCAACGTCCGTGCGAGAAGGCGGCTCCGGTGTAGAGCTTATGTTCGGGAGCGGCTATGACGGGATTCTCCATGTGCAGGAAGCTGTAGTTGGCATCCACCGACCAATGGTTGTTGATGCGGTAGGCTCCCTGAAGTTCAAAGCCGCTATTCTCTATCTTACCGGAGTTCTGATTGAGCATCCCGCTTCCGTTGGGGTTAGGCAGGGTCATAATCAGGTTCTTGCCGTCGATGTAGAAGAGGTTCACGCCGTAGGAAAGGCGACCGTCCAGCAACCTTTGCGAGAAGGCAAGCTCGTAGTTCCACATAGACTCCGGCTTCAGGTCGGGGTTCTGCGGGGGGAACATATACATCTCCCGCAGGATGGGATAGCGGAATCCTTTTGTGGCCGATGCCTTCAATTCTATATGGCGTGGCAGGTGGAAGGCAAGCCCGGCTTGCGGTACCCACTCTGTGCCGATGCGGGAATGATGGTCGGCACGAAGTCCGGCATTGAAGGTCAGCCACGTGCCGATGTCCTGACGGAAGTCCACGTAGCCCGCCACCTCGTTCTCGTGCTTGTCCACGAGGTCGTTGCGCGTGCCGGTACGGTCGCCTTTCACGTACTCCGTCCACGCCTCGCCGCCGTAGCGAAACCAGTCGAAGCCCAACGTGATGCGGTTGCCCTTGAAGAACTGCGCGCTTTGATAGAGCGACACCCCCATCATGTCGTCAAAGGAGTTGAAGCGGCCGTCTTGCGGCGACTCGCCCTCACTCGGCGTATAGCCGTCGTTAATCCAATGGTCGCCCCAGTTGTAGAAAAAACTCAATGCGCCGGAAGTCTTGTCGTAACGGTTCTCCAAGGCGAAGGAGGTGACGCCACGTGTGATGCGTTGGTCGCCCTCCAGCAAGGGTGCGGACACAGGGCCGGGGTATGTAGCGTTGAAGTGCGTCATATTCACATCGGCGTAGGTGTTCCAATGGTCGGACAGCTCGTAGCCTACTTTGGCATAACCGCCATATTGCTCGAAGGGCATGTTCTCCCGATGTCCGTCCGTGCGGTTGTACGAGCCGCTGAGGACGCTGGAGAAACGGCCTCGGCGGATGCGGTTGGTCAGCTCCGTTTCCAGTGTGTTGTAGGATCCGTAGCCTGCATGCAGGTTGGTCTTGATGCCGTCTTCGTGCATCTTGCGGGTGACGATGTTGATGACTCCGCCCATAGCGTTAGAGCCGTAGAGAACGGATGCAGGACCTCTCAGTACCTCCACTTTGTCTGCCAATAGTGACTGGTAGGCGTCGGCAATGGGGTGTCCGAAGATACCTGCATACTGCGGATGCCCGTCAATCAACACCATCATACGGGCATTCCCTCCTGAAAGCCCGCGCAGCGAGATGCCACCTGCCGCCCCTCCCGACACGCCGTAGCCCATCGTGCCGCGTGCGGTGATGAACAGCCCCGGTACTTGCTCTGTCAGCACGGGCAGGAGCGAGGGCTGCATGGCCTGCTCTATCTTGTGGCGGGGCAACACGGATACTGTCTGTGACAAGTGGCGCACGTCCGTGGCGTTGCGGGTGCCTGTGACGACGACCTCTTCCAATTGAAGCGTTTTTCTCGTCAATGAATCTTGCGCATTCCCTGTTTCTTGCGCTTGTCCGGCAAAGGGAAGTAATCCCAAAGCCAATAATAGGATTATTGATCGTTGTTTCATTTATCGTATTTTTGATTATAATCGTTTTTATCATTCCGGAAAGCTACGAAAGTATAAATACAACCTTTTTTAGATAGCCATACTTTGTCTTTTTATTGCCAAACATCGTTTTCAAATCGTCTGATTGCTGCAAAGTCATAAAAACAATCGTTTTATCACCTTCCAATGCCTCCGGAGTGTCGAAAGCAGTCGTTTTCATATCATTTCCATGCTGCGGAGTGATGAAAACGGTTATTTTCTTATCTTTTCCGCTTTCAGGAAATTGGAATATGACGTTTTTCGACACGGGAACAAGCAAGGCTGTCTTTGATAAGCTATTTTCGGGGTATAGAGTTTACAAAGCATTGGACCGCATGGCAAATCTCATCAACAGATTGTAATTCGTAACAAGCCTTTTCCATCGGGCACCAACCGTCTTTTGTCCGGTTGATGATGTGATGCACTTCTTCGGTAAAGGTGACTTTTACACCATTTTCACGGAGTAGGACAATAGCCGGAGTGCTGATAGTATCAGCATAGGCTTCTATTACATCCCCACGTATCATCAATCCGGCAGCGGCTTTTCCGATTACTTTATCAGCAATCAAAGCCCCATGCAGGAAATCGGGTTCTTCCTGCAATAACCGGTAAAGGTCTGAAACACCTCGGCCATTGAATGTCCTGATTTCTTCGTTGGCAGCGACCAAAGAATACCCTCCTGTGTGTAGAATTTGAATCAAATCGTCCATTATTCCACCTCCTGCTTCAATCGTTCTACGTAGGCATCTATGCGTTGCAGCTCGCGGGGGATGTCGATGCGCTGGGGACAGTGTGGCGAGCATTGTCCGCAGCCTATGCAGTGCGAGGCTTGGCGTAGCTTGGGGACGCTGCGGTCGTAGCCCACAAGGTAGGCGCGTCGGGCACGGCGGTAGTCCGCATCCTGTGTGCTTTGCGGTATGTTTCCCTCGTTCAGGCACTTGTTGTAGTGCAGCAGGATGGCGGGTATGTCCAGACCGTAGGGGCATGGCATACAGTATTTGCAGTCATTGCAGGGTATGGTGTCGAACTGCATCATTTGCGCGGCTGTGTCTTGCAGGAATCGGAAATCGTCCTCGGTCAGAGGCTTTAGCGGGGCGTAGGTGCGCAGGTTGTCTTGCAGATGCTCCATGCGTGTCATGCCGCTCAACACCACGTGTACACCGGGCAGGCTTCCGGCGAAGCGGAAGGCCCATGAAGCCACACTCATTTCCGGCTCTCGCTGCTTGAGACGTGCCGCGATGGTGGTGGGCACGTTGGACAGTCGCCCGCCCAAGAGCGGCTCCATGACGATGGCGGGGATACCACGCTTCGCAAGTTCACCGTAGAGGTATTCGGCATCGGTGTTGCGTGGGTTTATCTGCTTGGCGTAACGCCAGTCCAGATAGTTGAGCTGTATCTGTACGAAGTCCCACTGGTAGTGGTCGTGCTTCGAGAGGAGATGGTCGAAGACGCGGACATCGCCGTGGTAGGAGAAGCCGAGGTTGCGTATGCGGCCGGCCTTTCGCTCCTCCAAGAGAAAGTCGAGGATGCCGTTGTTGATATAGCGTTGCTCGAACTCCTCCATGCCGTTGCCCATGCCGATGCCGTGCAGCAAGAGGTAGTCCAAGTAGTCCGTTTGCAGTTCCTTCATCGAGTTGCGGTACATGGCGATGGAGGCTTCGCGGCTCCACGTGGCGGGAGCGAAGTTGGACAGTTTGGTGGCTATGAAGTATTTGTCACGCGGATGCCGGCTCAGGGCGATGCCTGTAGCACGTTCGGACTTCCCCTGACAGTAGGCGGGGGAGGTATCGAAGTAGTTCACGCCGTGGTCGATGGCATAGTCCACCAACTCGTTCACCATCTCCTGGTCTATCTCCTCATTGCCTTCGCGGGCACTGCGTCCGCCCACGGAGGGGAGGCGCATCATGCCGAAGCCCAGGAGCGACACACGGTCGCCGGAGGTAGGGTTGACACGGTAGGTCATCTGCCCTTTCGGGGGCTCTTGCGAGGAGGATGCCGTGCGGGCGTTGTCGCTCCCCACGCACGCTGCCAGTCCGGTGGCTGTGGCCCCGGCTGCTCCTATGGTCTTGAAGAAGTCTCGGCGGGAGATTGCTTTGCTTTCTTTATCTGAATGGGTCATGTTGCTATATATTATAAGGTATTACATGGTGCTATGGACGGTGTGCCCCTCCACGTAGATGGCACTGAAGGGACGTGCCGGACAGAGGTTCTCGCACGCGCCGCAACCGATGCAGCGTTCCTCGTTGACGACGGGTATCTTGACCGAATCGGGGTCGTCAGCGTCAGAGGGGATCATCAGTATTGCTCCAGAGGGGCAATGACGGGCGCAGTTGCCGCAGTCCACCCCGTCGGTCAAGGGCACACAGTTCTGCTTGACCCATACGGCATGGCCGATGCGGGTAGAGGACTTCTCCTCCACGCTAATGGGACGGATGGCCCTTGCGGGGCAGATGTCGGAACAACGAGTACACTCCGGTCGGCAGTAGCCTCGTTCGTAGGACATTTCCGGCTGCATCAGTTTCATCAAGTCGGTGGAGGGATGGAGTACGCCGTTGGGACAGGCGGACACGCAGAGCTGGCAGGCGGTGCAGTGCTGCGCGAAACTGCGGGCACTGCCTGCGCCGGGAGGGACGAGGGGCGTGGTACGCTTGGGCACCTGCTTTTTCTCGATGACGGCAAGGCCGCCGTCCACCTTCTTTTCCTGCGCCTTCACGACAGCGGTAGTGGCCAGCAGGGCGGTGACGGAGAGGAAGCCGCGGCGGGCGGTATCTGTCTGCCCGGCGGTTGCCGTAGCTTTTGCCTTCTTCAGTCGGCTTTGCAGGTGAAGCGCACCGTGCTTGCAGCTATCCAGGCAGTCCATGCACGCCACGCAACGGCTGTAATCAATGCGGTGGCTCTTATAGTCTATGCAGGCCGCCTTGCACCGGCGGGCGCAGAGGCTGCAATGCTTGCACTTCTCCGCATCGAGCACGGGGCGGAACAGTGAGAAGCGAGAGAAGAAGCCCAGCACCGTGCCTACAGGGCAAATCGTGTTGCAGTAAGTCCGCCCGTTGCGCCACGCCAATACCACCAGCACGATGAGGGTGACGGTGGCGATGATGAACGTAGGCAAGCCCTTCATCCATACCTCTGTTTCATAGAAGGTGTAGCTGTCGGTACGTTCGGCAAAGTAGGCAAGCAGGTTATTCCCCCAACGGTACACCGGGGCGAAGAGGTTGGCGGCAATGCGCCCGTAGGAACTGTAAGGGGCAAGCAACGCCACGAAGGAACCGATGCCGCCCGCCAAGGCGACAACGAACAGCCCCAATACGCCATAGCGCAGCCACCGCTTCTCGGGGGAATAGGTGAAGCGGTACCGCTTCTTCTTCCGCCTTCCGCTGACCCACGACACGATGTCCTGCATCACTCCTAAGGGACAAATCACTGAACAATATACCCTGCCGACGAGCAACGTCACCAGCACCAATAGCGCAACTACCGCCACATTCAATGCCAGCAATGCGGGCAGGAACTGTACTTTCGCTGTCCAGCCCAGCCACGCATGTATCGTGCCCGTAAAGTCGAGGAACAGGGCGGTCACTGCCGTGAAGAACAGCACGGCAAGCGTTAATCTTATCTTTCGTAACATAGTGTATTCGCTTTATCGTAATCGTTAGAGTTTCCGGTTGTTTGCCCGTTTGATGTCCATCAGCGAGATATGCTCGTTGCGGTAGCGGGCATTGGGGTTGCGCTCTCCACGTCCCAGCAAGGGGTCGTCGGGTAGATGCGCGAATTGGATGGCCTTTTGCGGACAGTTCTGTATGCAGGCAAAGCAGAACTCGCAGTCGCCTTGCGCCTTCACTCCGCGCGAGGTCAGCTCGTAGTTGCCGCGTGGACATACGTTGGTGCAGATGCCGCACCCTATGCAGGCATCGGTCACGGTGAAGTATTTGGCACTATCCATCAGGAAGCCCACTTCGGGGTCCAGACCGGTATAAGCCATGAAGCCTCGGTGCATCTCACGTTCTTCTTCCGTTACCGGCTCGTGCCAGCGGCGTCGGGAGGCTATGTCAGACTGGATGCGTGCGAGGTTTTCGGGGATGTGCTTGTCCATCTTGATTTGCTCGTTCATGTCGAAGTTGGGCAGCCAGTTATCCACCATCATCAGCGTGGCGATGTAGTCGAAAGCGTTGCCCGCACGCTGCGTGATGCCGTCCCATATCTCCACGGAGTCGCACTTGCGGGCACCGTATGTCAGCACGGCAAACTTATAGGCCGCCTTCAGCTTGGCTTTTTGGATGAACTGCCGTACCATGTAAGGAGGCATGTGCCCGTAGATGGGATAGACGATGCCTATCTCGTCCGCCTCGAAGTCATACTTTCCCTGCTTTACCAATTGAGGGATACTCAATAGTTCCGTGCCGCTTCCTTCTCCGGCAAGTTGCCGGGCAATGTAGAGGCAGTTTCCCGTCCCGGTGAAATAGAAGATGATGCGGTGCTTCTCCTGCTTTTCGCAAGAGGCAAGCGAGAGTAGTCCCGAGGATGCAACGGCTGTTCCCATGAATAGGGTGCCCATACGCTTTAGGGCATCCCGCCTGGTGATTCCTTTCTTTATGTCCATATCATTATCGGTCAATCGTTTTTTAATGTAGGCAAAAGTAGCGGTTGGGAGCAAGAAGAGCCTTACACAGAATACGGATTTTAGTACCATTTTTACGGTTTCTTCATTAAAAGCATAAAGAGAGGGAACGCTTTATTGGCAAGCATCCCCTCAAACTAAGAACATGACTGATAACGGCTCTTCTTAATTCTTATCAGTCATTTGATTCAACACCTTGCGAAGCGGCTCCGAATAGGTCTTGCCAAGATTCAACTCAACAATGTTCAGCAATGCAGAGAGCTGTTCGGGAGTAACTCCAAGATGCAGGCAGATGGCGGCATGGCTTCCGAACATCGGCTCTACGCCACCCACTCCGGCAAGGATGGACACCGTAGCAAGTTCACGCTCCCGGTAGGTCAGCAAGTCGCGCTCGAAAATGTCGGCGAACAGATGCTCTTTGAGGAACCGCTCGATGGTCGGGGCGAACAGGGCATATCCGGCTTTCGGTGCATCGGCAGGTGCGCCCGATATTTCGGCAAGCACGTCACGACCGCGCTCATAGCGGTCTCTATTGTCCATTACGGCGGAGGCTTCCCGACCGACCGTATCATTTATTCCATTCGCCTTTCGTTCGTCCACAACCTGCGTGAAAGTCTGGATTGCCCGCAGGCTACGGGGGAATCCGCAATAGGCGTAGGCATGAATCAGCACTTCGTTAATCTCATTGATAGTCATGCCTGCCTCCAATGCTTGCGCAAGGGCAGGTCTCAGGTGTTCCAAGTCGCCTTTGCCCGTATAGGATGCCACGGCAACAATAGCCTGCTCTCTTGTGGTAAGCTCTTTATTCGCTTCGGCATAGCGAGCTTCCACCTTATTCGTAGCTTCCCGATACTGCTCATCGCTTACCGGAGAGAGCCACACGGCGGCATTATTCTGCGGATTGGTGGTGATGGCGATGTGGGCAAACCAACTGTCCGGTGCAGCCCCGTGCCAATGCTCCACATCGGGAGCAATCTCCACGATGTCGCCCGGAAACAGGCGGCGGGCAGGTTGTCCTTTCTCCTGATAGTAGCCGATGCCTGCGGTGGCAATCAAGAGTTGTCCTCCCTTATGCGAGTGCCAACTGTTGCGGCATCCCGGCTCGAAGGTGACGTTTGCCATCGGAACATTCAGTTCTTTCTTCTCACTCAAAGGCGCAAGCCACACCTCGCCGGTGAAGTTAGGATTCGGGGAGAGTTTCTCGCCCAACGGATAGGGCTGGCGGAAGGTTTTTGCACGCTGTGCATAACTTGTAACTGCTGCGATAGATAACATAAGCGTAAAAAATAAATTCTTGAAGTTCATACTTTTATTCTATAGTTGTTATTAAATCCCTTTCCCGAGGTTATACGCCTCCTCCTCATATTGGCTGCCCTTGACAGCCCCTTTACGTCCCATGCCGATGGCCTTCACCATGCCGCGCTCCGTAGGATTGGGCAGGCACATCACGAAGCCACGGAAGGCATTGACAGCCCAGTCCGCCGTGCTTTCTTCGGGGTCGGCGCAGGCGGTGAGGTAGAAGAACTCCTTGTCCGTCATTTCACGGTATCGCCCGAAAGTGCGGTCGATGAACGTCTTGAGTTGCCCCGTGATGTTCATGTAATAGACCGGGCTTGCCAATACGATGACATCGGCTCGCACCATCTTATCGACCAGCATCGGTACGTCGTCCTCCGCTTCACCGGCACGGTTGCCCACACGCTGCTCGTCCGCTTCGGAGAAGTAGTCGATGCGATGGTCGGCAAGGAAGATTTTCTCCACACGACCGCCTGCCTCCTCCGCACCACGGGCGAAGGCGTCGCACAGCAAATCCGTATTGCCGCCCTTGCGTGGGCTGCCGGAGATAATCAGCACGCTCTTGTTCGCTTTCTGCACGGGCGAAGTTTCCGAGAAGTTGATGTGGTATCGCTCCGCGCTCTTGTCACTCTGCTTGTCGGTGCAAGCGGTCAAAGCCCCCATGAGGAGGCTTATGACCATATAGATAATTGTCTTTTTCATATTTGGACAGTTTAGATGCCAGAAGGCGTGTAGGTATGGTCATAGGTGTAATCCTGAAAATTTCCGAAAATCCAGTTGCCGTATGAAATATTGAACGACCTTCCCGCTTCACCAAGGTCAATGGCACGGATAGCCGACATTTCCTCATCGGACAATTCAAAGTCGAAAATGCTGATGTTTTCGAGAATGTGGTCCGGGTTGGTTGAGCCGGGAACAGGACAAAGGCCTTCCTGCATGTGCCAGCGGAGAATAATCTGATAGACCGATTTCCCGTGCGCAGTGGCAATCTGTAGGAGTGTAGCATTACTGACATCGCTCCTGTTGTGGTTCAGCGGATACCAACACTCCACCTGAATGTCGTAGTTGTCAGCATAGAGTTGCCGGGTATCTTTTCTTTGGGCCAGCGGATGACACTCTATCTGTGCCACTTGCGGTTTGATTTCCGCATTTTGCATGATATAATCGAACGCCTCCATGCGATTGTCGAAATTACTTATACCGAGTGCACGTATTCTGCCTGCCTTATACTCATTTTCCATCACACGCCAACATGCGAGTATATCTTCCAAAGTGCCGGCGGGGTGATGGATATATACAAGGTCCAAGTAATCGACTTGTAACCGCTCAAGCATTCCTTCAAACGCATTTTGAGCATCTGCCAAGTCTCCTGATATTTTGCTTGTCAACCATATTTCTTCCCGAGGAATGCCGCTTTCTTTTATTCCCCAGCCTGCACCACGCTCATTATAGTAGAACATTGCATCATCAAGATGACGATAACCCGATTGGAGTGCCGAGATGACCATACCACGAACTGTCTCGTTAAGCTGCTGTCGTTGGTTCGCGCCTTCCATACTTTGTACTTGGGTGCCCAGTCCGAAACGAGGCATCATGACACCATTGTTGAGCCTTACAAGCGGAACTCCGGAAACCGATGTTATATTAGATACTGCCTGTGGTCCTCCGTCGGAAGTGTTTCCGCCCGGAGCAGGTTGGGTTACTTGATGATCGAAATTACCGGCAGGGGGGGCATTCTCTCCACCGTTGATTTCTGTATCCGGTTCTTCTATGCTGTTTTCCGAATCTTTACATGAAGACAGGAAAGTCATGGCAAACAGCAAAACGGATACTGCCATAAACTTTGATAAATAGATTGCTTTCATTTTGATTCTTTTATCATTTGATAAATCCCAAGATTATATCATTTACATTTTAAAAGTTTCATCCTACCTGCACAAGCCATTTCATTAGCTTCCCGAATTAAAGGTTATTCCCGAAAAACTCCGTCAGCTTCTTCACTGCGCTGTCCACATATTCCGGCACGTGGTAGGTCTCGATGTGCGTTGCGCCGGGGATAAGGAAGAGTTCCTTCTGCTGCGTGCCCGTCGCACGGCTGTAACACTGTTCGGTCATATAGAACGTGTCGGCAATGCTTCCGGCAATCATCAGCAGGGGTTGGTTAATGAGGTACATTCCCTCGGCGGCATCGAACGCCATCAAGTCCACAAGGCTGCTCTTGGTGTAGCGGAAGGTAGAGTTAGGGTGTGCGTGGCTTTGGAGGTAATAGCCATAGCCGTCACGATAGAGGTCGAAGGGCAATTTGGCGGCCTGCTCCGGTGTCACGCCGCTCATGTCGCCCACGTATTCTGGCTCCGCACCCTCGGCTTCCTTCTGACGGGCGGCACAGGCATCGGCAAGGCGTTGCTGCACGTCATTGATTTGCGAATCGAGGAAACCATTGCGGCGTACCAGTCCCGTGTTGAACATACTCAGTGTAGCTACTGCTTTGAAACGCTTGTCGGTCTGCGCCGCCTTCAGCGTGTAGCCGCCACCGCCGCAGATGCCGAGAATACCGATACGCGCTGCGTCCACACCGGGATATTGCGTCAAGATGTCTGCGGCACGGTGAATATCCTCGATGCGATGGGCAGGTTTATCCGTATTGCGCGGCTCGCCCTCGCTCGCCCCTTGGTAGGCGGCGTCGAAAGCGAGGCAGATGTAACCCGCCTCTGCCATGCGTTGGCTGTAAAGACCTGCTACCTGCTCCTTCACGCCGCCGTTGGGGTGCGCCACGACCAGAGCCGGATAGCTTTTCGCCTCGTCATAGCTTGCAGGCAGATAGATGTTGGCGGCGATTCGCAGTCCATCCAGCTCGTAAGTGATGGGCTGAATATTGACTGCACCCGCTTTGTTTTCGGTCAGAGCATCGGCATAGACCAAGCCCCACGGATTGCTGTTGTGGCTCTTGAAATTTGACAGTTCGGCCACGGAAAATGCGTTGTTCTCTTTCATTGTTACTTGTGCGTTGAGTGCATTGCATACAGCCATCGTCGCACACAATACGGTTATGATTATCTTCTTCATCTTTAATTATTTTATTGTTCTACGAATGACATTATAAAGCTTGTGTCAAATGTCTGTAATATCCCCCTCTTGTCCGTTCGAGAAGAAGAACGGCAGCGCATTGTAGAGGTATTCCGCCATCGGGCGGTATTCATGCCGTGCGCCGTCCTTTTCGTGAAAGGTGAGGTTGGATAGCGGAAACACGTCCGTGAGTTGTGCCATCGCCTCGATTTGCACCAGCGTTTCCCGATAGGCAGAATCGCTTGTTCCGCTTGCCGCCCAAATGTAAAAGCCTGCGCCTGCGTAGGGCGATTGGCGGATGATGTCGGCAAGATACTCGGCCGTCTCCCTCGGGCGGTTCATTCCGGCAAACGCTCCCAACGCCCAGCTGTCGGCACTGATGGGCAGGAAGTATTTGAAGCAGGAGAGCGTGTGTTCCAGCGCATACCACGTCGTGACGGCTCCCATCGAGAAGCCACCGATGGCACGATGCGCGCGCGAGGCCTCCAAGCCTGCGGCATCCGTACGCTCGGCGTATGTGCGGTAACGGCTCTCGACGATGGGAATAAGGTCGTTTACCAATTCCTGCGGCAGAGCCTCGCAATAGGGGTCGGCATCGACATAACCGGGTGTCGGCTCTCCATAGTTATAGCTGGGCGATACGACAATGGTCGGCGCCATATCCCCGTTTGCTGTCATGTGGTCGAGCAGCTTGCGCAGTAGACCGTTTTCCGCTTCAAAGGTTGTCGATGCCGTGCCGTAGTGCCCGTGGACGAAATACAACACGTTGTAGCGTTGGCCGGTATTCTCGTTGTAACCGTAAGGCAGATAGACGTAAGCCGTATTGGTGCGTGCCGCCCCTGTGCCTTCGGCATAGTCGCGTGTGTCGTAGTCGATACGCACCACTTCGCCACGCTGTTCCGCCTCCTGCTCGTAAACGGCAGGGGCGGGGATGGTCTTGCTTATCAGCTTGGTATAGTCTTGCGGACGGTCGGGAGTTTCAGGCTCTTCCTGCTCCGTGTCGGGCGGCAAGAGCGGATTGTTTTCTTCGATGTCCGAGCAGGAGGTGAGGCACAAGCAGCAAAGGAATAGGGTTTGTAACATTGTCTTCATCTGGCTGATTTGTAAGTTTATATACATTCTTTCAGTATCTCGAATATTTCATCGCGGGAGAGTTGGCGGCAACATCCCGGCATGATCAGACAAGTATTGGCTGCGGAATGTAGGATACTCTCATCGTTGATACCTATTTCACTCCAACGGTTTGGTAGTCCGATTTCCTTGATGAAGGCTTCAAGGGCATCTATGCCGAGCGAGGCTGTTTCTTCGGTTGTGGTAGCTTTCACACCCCACACCGTTTCCGCCATACGTGCCAGTTTCTCCTTGCCTGATGGCAACAGGTGGCGGTAAAGCGTAGGATGGATTATGGCCAAGCCCTGTCCGTGGTTGCAATCGGTATAGGCACCTACGGCATGTTCTATCATGTGGCATTGAAAGTCTGTCTGTTTGCCCAGTTTCAGCATTCCATTTTCGGCCATGGCGGAAGCCCACATCAGTTCACCACGTGCAAGGTCGTCAGCCGGGTCGGCAATCAGGGTGCGCAGATTACTTACGACATTTCGCATGACAGCCTCATTGATTTCATCAGAGAGATTGGAATGTTGAGGGCTGCCCATGTAAGTTTCCATGCAGTGACTCAGTGTGTCGAACGCACCGCTCACGACCTGCGCCATCGGCAAGGTGAGTGTCAAGTCGCTATCCAACACAGCAAAGGAGTGGAAGGCACCGAAAAGCGGCTGTTTCAGTTTCTTTTCTTCGTGGGTAATGACTGCGCCGTTATTCTGTTCCGCTCCTGTTCCGGATGCGGTAACGACAGCTCCCATCGGTACGAATCTTGTGGGAAATTGGTGCTTGGTGTATTGCATTTCCCAAATGTCTTCATCCGACAATGCTTGCGCAGATATGATCTTGCAGCAATCGATCACTGACCCTCCACCTACGGCAAGGATAAAATCAATGTTTTGTTCCCGCACGATTCGTGCACCTTCTTGTACTTTAGCATACGTGGGATTTGGCATGATGCCGGCGAAGTCGGTCACGTTTTTCCCGCAGTCTGCCATCCACGATGCAACCTTGTCATAAAGTCCTGTGCGCTTTACTGAGCCTTCGCCATACGCCAACAGTATGTTCTTGCCTACGTTTCTCAATTCACTTTTGACAGCCTCTTCGGCACATCCCTTCCCGAAATATTGCTTGACGGGATATTGGTAAACAAATGTATTCATTGCTGTTCTTATTTATTATTAGAATAATTATCCAATTGTTTTTTTGTCATCCAGCCTGCCAACACTTCTGCCAAACGAATATTGTTCCTTTCCGCAAAGAGGAAATGGCTGTTTCCCTTGATGCCGATTTCCGGCAAGTGAACAACGGTTGCATCACCTCCGTGCCGATTGATACATTCGGCAAAAAGCCTTGCCATCTGCAAGCGGACACGCCAACTGTCCATCGCCCAATTTTCACTGGGTTCTGTGGGAATATAATCACCATAGTAAATGATTATGGGCAGTTTTGTCAACTTCAAAAAATCATCCATCGGGACAGAGGTTGCCGTCAGGTTACCAAACGGACTAATGGTTTTCAACGGTGCGGGTACCTCACCTTCAGGGAAAACAAAACCGCTTCCCGGCTCGTAAGAAACTATAGCCTTGACTTTCGGATTACGGATGGCTGTATGCCAACCCGGTCCCCCTCCCTGTGAATGAGTAATGAGGATTCCTTCACCTACCTTATCGAACAGAGCCGACACGGAAGAGGCAATAACGGCTTCATTATAAGCTCCCGTATTGGGAGTCATCTGGCGATAGAATTGTTCCAAGGCATCTGGTTGTACTGGGAATTGGCTGCCTTCATACAGATTGGGCCACACTCCCATGCGGAAGTTTTCAAACCAGAATTGGTCATCCGGTACAACTTTTATATCTTCCGATACGGTACTGCGTCCGGCACGTCCACGACGGGGCTGGTCTATCAGATAAACACTGAATCCTTTGCGAAGGAATAGAGTACCGAATCCCTCACGTCCATCAGGAGTGGATTCCCAAGTCTTTGCCGATTGACCTGCACCATGGAGAAATACCAAAGGATATTGCCGCGCATGTGCCGGAACTTGATAAGAAACATAGGCGTGGTCACCATGTAAAGTCTGTCCGTCTGCTTTCAATGGCTGATTGGTGTCATACTCTCCTGGCTGTGTCACAACGGTTCCACCTACGGCAAAACTGCCTTGCTCTTGGATAGACAAGAACTGTTCGTCATCGTTCCCGCTATCGGTTTGTGGAATCTGACCGCATGAAATGCAGCACAAGGTAATCCATGCGGTAAGGGTAAAATAATTCAAATGTTTCATTGTACTACTCATTTAAGTATTCATTGATAATACAAAAGTAGAGCATCGCCATCAATATGCCGATACACAAATTACGGATAGAAACACCATTTTTACGGTAAAGGAGTCTCGTTCAACCATTCTCAAGAGTTTTACTGTAAAAAAGGTTATATCCACCGCAATTTTGGTACGTCCGATAGCGGCAAACCTCCTTACCTTTGCCCTATGGATATTAATACAAAAAGAATGAAAGCTATAACATTGAACAACGGCGTGGAAATGCCGCAAATGGGGTATGGCGTATATCAAGTGTCGCCAGCCAAGTGTGAACAGTGCGTAAGTGATGCCCTCAGCGTAGGCTATCGTATGATTGACACGGCGCAAGCCTATCACAACGAAGAAGGCGTGGGTAATGCTGTGAAGAAAAGTGGTATCGACCGCCAAGACATTTTCCTCGTGTCGAAAGTATGGATCTCCAACTACGGTTACGAGAAAGCGAAGGCCTCCATCGACGAGAGCCTGCGCAAGTTGCAGACGGACTACATCGACCTGATGCTCCTGCACCAGCCCTTCTGCGACCGTTATGGCGCATACCGGGCATTGGAGGAAGCATACAAGGAAGGCAAGCTACGCGCCATCGGCGTGAGCAACTTCTACCCTGACCACTTCATCGACATTGCCAGCAACATGGAGATCGTTCCGGCTGTCAATCAGGTAGAAACCCATGTGTTCGACCAGCAGACTGAAGCGCAGAAAATCATGGAGGAATTCGGCACGCACATCATGTCGTGGGGACCATTCGCAGAGGGTCGCAACGGTCTTTTTACCAATATGCAGTTGGCTGAAATCGGCATGAAATACGGCAAGAGCGTGGCACAGGTAGCCTTGCGCTGGCTCATCCAGCGTGGCGTGATAATTATTCCCAAATCGACACACATCGAACGGATGCGACAGAACATCGAGATTTTCGACTTCTCGCTCTCCGACGAGGATATGGCGGCTATCGCCACGCTTGACACAGGCAAAAGCCTTTTCTTTGACCACCACGATGCGGAAACGGCACGTATGTTTATGGGATGGAGGTAAGTATGAAGAAGAACTTAGGAAACAGTCCCGTAGTCGCTCCGCTGCCCGTACTGATAGTGGCGACTTACGATGAACACGGAACACCCAATGCCATGAATGTGGCTTGGGGCGGTCAGTGCGGCTATCACCATGTCGCATTGAATCTCTCGTTGAACCACAAGACCACCGAGAACCTGAAGCATACCGAAGCGTTCACATTAAGCATTGCCACCGTTGATACGCTGGTATTGTCCGACTATTTCGGACTTGTATCGGGACGAAAGGAAAATAAAATCGAGAAAGCCGGAGTACACATTACCCATAGCAAATTTGTTAATGCCCCTGTCATTGACGAATATCTTCTGACATTGGAATGTAAAGTAATTGAGATGCAGGAAGCATTAGGCGAAATGCACGTTGTCGGTGAGGTCGTCAATATGCTGACAGACGATTCAATCTTGGATGCGCAAGGCAAGGTGGATTTCAATAAATTGCAACCTATATCTTTTGATTCGGTTTCTCGTTCTTATCGTGTACTTGGCGATATTGTCGGCAAGGCGTTTAAGGATGGAATGAAAATGAAATAAGGTGAAGTAATCTAATTCATTTTATAAGGTAAAAATGCAGTAACGATTATAATATGCGTTACTGCATTTCTGTTACATTTTTATTCCCTTCGGTCTGTTTTCATCACTGAGTTGAGAACTCGGTCGCCCGATAACAATATGTTTAGTTATGAAATCCTTTGTTGGATCTCGGTTACTTGCTGTATTGTGTATCTGCGAAGCACCTTCCATCATTGGTTTGATCTGTTCTTCTTTGTTTTCCTTTTCTGCAATTTCCGGTGTAGGCGGTGCAAGTTCCAGCTGAATTTTGCGGTCAAGTGCTGCAAGTTCGGACTTCAACTGTTTCAGTTCGTCCTCCTTCTTCCACACCTTGCCCGCTATCTCCTGCAACTGCGGGATCTCACGCTCCAACACCTCGTTCTTCGCCTTATACTGGTCGATGATGGAGGGGATGCGCTCCAATGCGTTGAGGAAATTACGGGCGGCAGCCAGCGGGTCAGCCATCGCCAGATGCCCGTTGTTGTAGGTGTACTTGTAGTTCCCTTCTACCACGAAACGGTTGTCGGTGAACTCCAGTCCCTCTTTGAGCGTCCTTTCGCTGACCACCTTGACGGGGAAGCCGTACAGTTCCCCAATCGGTTTGTACAGTCCGCCCGTAGTGGCGTTCTTGGCTATCTCCTGCAAACGCTTCCCAATAACCTTCTCGTCGGTGGAGTCCACGCCGTCCACCCTGACCGCATTCAGTCGGTTGCCATCCTTGTCTATCCGGGCAGCGCCAAGGAACCTGTTCCAGTCCTCTATCATGGCTTCAATGGCCGCCGTGTTGCCGCCCAGCTCCTTGACCTTGGTTTCCAGCTTGAACTCAGAATCGCGCCTGCCTTTGTTGAACGACTTGCGTTCCCCTTCGAGCGAGGCGATACGCTTCTCCAGTTTCGCCTTGTCGAGCAGGTCGGTGTTGCCGGAGAGCAACGCCATGTATTCCGAGAAGTTCATGCCCGATTTTTCGTCCATCGCCCCCTCGTCGATGGTACGTGCGCCCATCGCGCCGCTTTTCAGCTGCGAGATGAAGGTCTGCTTGCAGTGCAGCAGGTTGAACTTGTAGCTGTCCAGCGACTTCTCCACCGCATAGATGATGACATCCACGTTGTTCCCCGCAAAGTGCTTGGCAATCTCGTTGCCGGCCCTGACACCACGCCCGTCACGCTGTTGCAGGTCGGACGGGCGCCACGGTGTATCAAGATGATGGATCGCCACGCACCGTTTCTGCGCGTTCACACCCGTTCCGAGCATGGAGGTGGAACCGAACAGCACACGCACCGTTCCGGCGTTCATGGCATCTATCACCGCCTTGCGCGCCTTGTCGGTCTTGCATTCCTGAATGAAGCGCACCTCGCTTGCCGGTATGCCGTAGTCCTCCGTCAGCTTCCGCTTTATCTCGCTGTACACGTTCCACCCTTCACCCGGCTGATACGTCCCCAAGTCCGAGAATACGAACTGTGTGCCTTTCTGTGCGTCGTATCTGTGGTAATACTCCGCTATCATCTTGGCGCAGTGGCTCGCCTTGTTGTCGGGGTGGTCTTCGTAGTTCGGGTCTATCATGCGCATATCCAGTGCCATCTTGCGGGCGTAATCGGTGGCGATGAGCATCTTCGCCTTCTCCTCCGTTTCCGACAGCGGCAGTCTGCCCAACAATGTCGCATCGCCCGTTTTGGCAAATTCCATCAACTGCTTGATGAAATACTCCTGATCGGGCGTGGGCGGTATGTGGTGCAGTATCTCGTTCTTGTGCGGACGGTCCACGCCCACATCCTCCGCCGTGCGGTAGTCGGTGATTTCGTTGTAGAAGGCGGCAAGCTCCGGCACCTTGATGAAGTAGCGGAAACGCTCCTTCTGCACGATGTTGTTCGTCACGTTGAACTCGAAGTCAGTGGTCTTCTTGGCGAAAATCGCCGCCCACGCATCGAAGCAGCGGATGTCCTGCCTCTCCAGCTCTTTCGGACGCAGGTACTTGAAGAGCAGGTACAGCTCCGTCAGCGAGTTGCTGATGGTCGTGCCCGAAAGGAACGTAGCCCCCAAGTCCTTGCCCGTCCGCTCCTGTATGGTGCGGATGGCAAAGAGCATGTTCAGGGCTTTCTGGCTACCCTCGCTGTTGCCCAATCCCGCCACACGGTCGTGCCGCGTGTTAAACGTAAGATTCTTGAACTGGTGGCTCTCGTCTATGAAGATATGGTCGATGCCCATCTGCTTGAAATCCGCCACATCGTCCGTGCGTGACTTGATGGCGTATTCCACTTTTTCCAGTTTCGCTTCAAGGTTGTGCTTGCGCTTTTCCAGCCCTTTCAGCATCGCCCGCGACACATTTTTGCCCTGCTGACGCAATACTTCCAGATTTTCCTCCACCGTATCAAGCTCCGCCTGCAGGATGCGCTGTTGCAGCTCCGGACTTTGCGGTATCTTCCCGAACTGGTCGTGGCTCATGATAACGCAGTCGTAGTCGTTGTTCCTGATGTTGTTGAAGAAACGCACGCGGTTGGCGGTCGAGAAATCCTTTTCCGAAGCATACAGGATACGGGCGTTCGGATAGGCGGCCTGATAGGTGGCTGCAATCTCCGCCACATTCGCCTTCAAGCCGATAATCATCGGCTTGTGCGCCAGTTTCAACCGCTTCATTTCATGCGCTGCAATGCACATTATCAACGTTTTACCGGTTCCAACCTCATGGTCACAGATCCCGCCTCCGTTCTGCTTCAGCATCCATACGCAGTCCTTCTGCGAGGGATATATGCTCTTGATTCCCCGGCTTGCCAGCCCTTTGAGATTGAGGTCTGGGAAGGTCTGGTGGCTTCCGTCATACTTCGGGCGCACGAAACAGTTGAACTTGCGGTTATACATCGTCACGAGCCTCTCCTTGAACTGCGGAGACTGCTCTTCCAGCCATTCGGAGAACCCACCCCGGATTTCGTCAATCTTGGCGTTGGCGAGCTGTATGCCCTCGCTGTCGCGCACCTTGATGTCGTTGCCGTGCTCGTCCTTGCCGATGGACTTCATCATGTCCGGACAGGTGTTGTGCAGGGCGTGCTTCAGCAGGTGCATACCGTCGTAGTGGCGGTAATAGCCCTTTACCAGAAACTCGTCCGTGATTTTCATGGTACGGTAG
>ENA-OPSY01000240-OPSY01000240.1-human-gut-metagenome-genome-assembly--contig:-NODE-240-length-40731-cov-3.180401_pt1 | contig 40731 bp, 35 predicted proteins | sample MGYA00241464_ERZ501920 | MGnify/ENA primary metagenome ERZ501920 (study PRJEB25962, sample SAMEA2042396) | human gut metagenome | biome: human gut; feature: human-associated habitat; material: faeces...
TTGAAAATCACTTCGCCGTCGCGATCGGTGTAGATTTCCAAGGGGTCGCCCTCTCGAATCCTAAGCGTTCTTCTGATTTCCTTCGGAATAACAACGCGGCCGAGATCGTCCCCTTATGTCAAGTAGGGGAAACACAAAAATATTTGTTTTTATTTCTCACAATAAAGCACGATTTTATAGCTTTATATCCGAAAATTATTGCAAGTTTTTTCGACGGATTGTGTTATTTTAGGACACCATCATAAAAATCAATACCGAGATCACTTTGAGATCTCGGTATTTTTATTTACGGACTCCTCTATTCTATCGAACTTCCACACGATTTCTATGCTTTCGGCATCATAAATAATAACACGCTCTACTGCATCATATAAATGTGTTTTCAGCTTAGTATCTGTGAGATTATCCATAGGGCGAAGCATTTGCCGGCGCTTCTCGTCAACTGATGCGATATTGTGCTTTTTCCGAATGTCCGCTTCGCAGTCCTCGATTTGCGCTTTCAGCATTGTCTGACGCTTTACGACAGCATTCTTTTGAAGCAGGTACTCCTCTTTACTCAGCACACCTTCTCGATAACTCTCGTAAAGTGTAATTTTTTCTCGGTCGCAGCTGCTATGCTGCATATTCAGCAAAGAGAGTTTTTTCTCCAAGTCATTGTCAGCATATAGGCTGCCCGACTGTTTCTTAGTAGCTTTAATGTGCACAATGCTAATCTGTCTTTTCAGCGCTTCAAAGAGAATAGATTCCAAATCCACTTTTCGCCATCGCACTTTAGAGCACATACTTTCTTTATGGTAGCGATGCGCGGGACAGGCAAATACCGTACCATTAGCCTTTTCCAGTTTTCCGCCGCAGTGCCCACAAAAGTACACCCGATCAGACTGGTCATGCAATACCCTGGCGGATTTTTTTCGGTGCGGAATCGCTTCTTGTGCTTGCTGATATTCATCACGAGTCACAATTGCTTCATGTGCATTTTCTCTAATGAACCATTCTTCCGGCGGAAGTCGGCATTGACTTTTGTCTCGAATAAATCTACTTTCTCTTGTGTGATTAACCATTGTACCAGTATATTTGATATTTGCTATCAGCTTGAGTACTTTCCAATGAGTCCATTGAACCTTCGACTGGATAGTCTTGCGAACTACGGATTTCTGTTGTGCCGGAGTAGGAATATTTTCGGCATTCAACTCTTTTGCTATTTGTGTGCAAGACTTTCCTGCGATTACATCCATGAAAATGCGTCGAACAACCACTGCCGTGTTTGGCTCAATAATCAGATGATGTTTATCTGCCGGATCAACCACATATCCATACGGAGCAGTATTTACATACTTTGCTTCACGCTGTTTCATGCTCATAGCAGATTTAACCTTCTTGGAGAGGTCTTTACTGTAATAGTCATAGACAAGATTTTTGAAGGCTACATCCATACCTATGGTCTTACCTTCATGCTGTAAGCTGTCATAATGGTCGTTGATAGAAATGAACCGAATGCCCAGAAACGGGAAAATATGTTCTAGATAATCACCAACTTCAAGATAATCACGACCAAAGCGTGATAGGTCTTTCACTACAATGCAGCTGATCTCACCATGCTTTGCACATTCGATCATCCTTGTAAAATCCGGGCGCTGAAAGTTCGTACCCGAAAAACCGTCATCACAAAATTCCATTCGCGGCAAACTACAAAGCTGAGCGTCCTGGCTCAAATAGCTGTCAATAAGGGATCTCTGCGCGACAATACTGTTGCTTTCCTCTTTCAGGCTGTTAGAACGTTTATCCACATCTTCAAGCGACAGGCGCAGGTACATTGCAATTCGCTCTTTCATCAAGCCACCTCACCGGTAATCCGCTTACAAGCGTGGAGCAGCGCCGTTAGTTCATCCTTGAAATTTAGCTCAATTTCCAGCTTTCCGCTCTCGTGCAGCTTCATAGATGCAATGAATGAATTGACCATTTCGGAAGATACTTCAGTCGCATTCAGCAGATGTTCCATTTGTAATTGCCACTTCATGATTTCGTTCAGTTTCTCTGCTTCTGCATCTTGCACACATCCCAGTTCAGGCAGCTTGCTTTCCAGAATATGAATATCTTCGCTAATCACCTTTCTGTGATGCTGATATTCCTCCTCTGTCAGCAGACCCTCCTTAAAATCGACATACATACCGCTGAGAAGCACCTGCTTGTGCTCCAGCTTTTGACGCAGTATGCGAACTTCCTGCTCAGCAGAGCTTTGCATTCGCTGTTGCGCTGTGGCTGTTGTCATAGATTGCATAATCTTTGCTTTCTCCATAAAGGTGCTCATCTGCGTTCTAATGAGAGAAAATACTGCTGCATCTAAATCTTTTTTTCTGATTTTAACATCGCTGCAAGCCCGCGTACCATGCTCAGCATAAGTCGGGCATTTGAATACGTAGTATGCCTTATCGCCTTTAGAGCTAATCGAGCGGTGCATTTTCATAATGGCTCCACATTGTGCGCAGATAAACCTTTTCCCATACAAGTTCTGTTCTTTAGGGAGATGTGCATATTTCCCACTATCTATTTTTGCTTGCATTGAAACAGCTCGATTGATCTCCTGAACTTTGTTGAACAGTGTTTCATCTATCAGCGGTTGATGCGTATTTTTGACCACAATCCATTCCTCCGATGATGTGATATGATACGGTATTCCGTTGTACAAGCACTGACTTCCCTTTTTCTGCGCAAGATGGCCAATATAGACTACATTGTTCAGGATTTCTTTAATCATGTGTCTATTCCACAGTATCTTCCGGTCTTTCTTGTTGAAGTTGGTGTCTATCCCTCGCGCTCGTTTAAGCTCACTAGGAGACAGAATACCAGCATCATTAAGCCGTTTGCATATGCCCATATAGCTGATTTTCTGCGCACGCCACTCATAGATTTGCGTAATGACTGGTGCTGTCTCATCATCCACAATAAGATGGTTCTTATTCTGCGGATCTTTTTTGTATCCGTACGGTGCATAGTTACCTATATAATCACCGCGTTCCATCTTGGTACGCAGTGCAGAGGTTACTTTGCGCGAAATATCTTTCGCGTAGAAATCATTGATGATGTTGGAAAGCGATACTGCAAGGTGACTTTCGTTTGTCATCGTTTCCGTATCCAGTCCGTCATTGACCGCGATAAATCTCAGGTTTAGAAAAGGGCATACCTTTTCGATAAATCGTGCGCTTTCAATATAGTTTCGGCCTAGTCGGGACAGATCTTTAACAACGATGCACTCTACTTCTCCGGCCTTGGCGGCCTCGATCATACGCTGAAACTTCGGCCGGAGAAAGTTTGTGCCGGTATATCCGTTGTCAACATATAAAGCGACCTGTGTCAGGTATGCGTGATTGGAAATATAGTTCTCTAAAAGAGAAATCTGATTATCAATCGAGTCTGAGCCTGATCCGTTATCTTCTACTGAAAGTCGGACATAAATCGCTGTTTTCCAGAGTCGGGCAGGAGCATCTAATGCCGCTGCCTGCACGCTCTGTTTTTTTCTCGATACTCTTGCCACTTATATCACCCCTTTTACAAGCTGAGCTGCCTGTTGCGTTTGTCCGATTTGCTCTTCTTTTAGAAAAGCAACAATAGATGCGAAGCGATCTCCATGCATCAGCGCAACGTCAATATCTTTACTTGCATGGATGCGGATATTATCAATCAGATTTACCACTGTACTTCGAGTTAATTCCTGTATATTTTTGTACTGCTTGAATTGCTCTAGCCATCCTTGCTGTGCCACCAATCCGCCCATCACACTGTTGCGCTCACTTATAAGCTGATTGATTGCTTCAGCAGCTTCATTGATTTGTATATCAAACTGGGCTGTAAAAGCCTTATATTCCTCGCGCGTAATAAATCCGCTTTTGAAATCTTCGTATGCACCAACTTTCAGCCGTCTGTTTTTTTCAATCATTTCTTCTTGAAACGAAATTTTGGCATTGATCTTCTCAATTTCACGATTTTCCCATGCCAAACGATCAATTTGCTCTAATGCAGCCGACATATTCATCGCAGCCGCAATATGTCCCTGCACAACGGCCAGTACCGTATCATAAACGATAGATTCCTTAATGATGTGAGAAGAACACGATTTTTTATCGTGCTTATTGCCACTGCACACGAAATACGCATATTCTCGTTTACCGTGGTGATTTACCTTACGCACCATCGGACTTCCACAATCAGCACAAAAGATTTTACCGGAAAACGGATGTACTCCGGAGGCTCCTGCCGGACTGCGCGTATCTTCCAGCATAATTTTACGGACGAGGTCGAACTGTGCAGGAGAAATAATCGCTTCATGTGCGTTTTCGGTGCGCGACCACTCTGCCTGCGGCTTTGCAATCGTCTTTTTCACCTTGTGATTCGGAGAAGTTGTCTTTCCCTGAATCAATGTGCCCGTGTAAACTTCATTTTTCAGGATACGGTATATAGCAACTGCACTCCAAACAGCAACTTTTTTTGTTTGAAAGCAGGTACGCTGCTTCGATCCATGCGCCTTTTTATATTCGATAGGTGAAGGAACATTGATCTCATTGAGCCTGTCGGCAATCCGGGTCGGGGATAAACCTTCGATTTTCCAGCGAAAAATATCTTGCACTACCGATGCAGCCTGAGGATCAATCACTAACTGATTTTTATTATCCGGAGCACGCATATACCCAAACGGTACATGAGCGCCTACAAACTGCCCATTTCGCCGCTTGGCATCCAGATTGCTTCTTACCTTGACCGAAATATCACGACAATAAGAATCATTCATCAAGTTTTTGAACGGCAGCACCAATGCATTGTTGCCGGCATCCGGCTGGGCATTATCATAATTATCGTTGATTGCAATAAAACGAACACCCAGGCGAGGAAATACCTTCTCAATGTATTCACCCGCACCGATATACTCTCGACCGAAACGTGATAGATCCTTTACCACAACGCAGTCTATCTCACCGACACGGACAGCCTCCATCATACGCTGAAACTGCGGTCGGTCAAAATTAGCACCGGTATAGCCATCATCGCAGTATTCCCGTACAACTGCGATTTCCGGATGCTTTTTCAAATATTCTTTGATAAGCAGCCGCTGGTTGGAAATACTGTTGCTTTCCATTTTTTCATTTGCAACAGAAAAGTCGCCATCTTCCCTTGATAATCGCAGGTAGATGGCGGCCTTATACTCTCTGTCCAATGTTAGGTTTAACATAAAAACGCCACTCCTTACTTTATTTCGATCATCTATCCGAAAACAAGTATGCAGTGGTGTTTCGCTTGATTTTGTCCATGCCTATTATAGCATAGTACCATTCGCTTATCCAGCGAATTTTACTGGAACAAGATAAATCTTTTTCCATATTACATACTTGCTAAAAGGTTCACAAAATTATCATTGAGTGTTTCCTGCGTATTCGCATAAGAAACTCTCACAATAGTATCGCCTACCTTAAACATATAGGGATTCTTGATTTGCTCTACATAGGATTTCATTCGTTCCTCTATCGGCAATGTTTCGTCGATCTCTACGTCACGAATATCCACCAGAGAGGCAAGCAGTTCTTTTCGATTTTCTTCCATTTGATCACCGCCTTGTACGATACATTATAACCATAATTTTCCTCGTAATTCACAAAAGCATAAATCTTATCAGCAAATTGATGGACAGCAGCAGAACTGCTGTCCATTGTATTCACCGATAAGATCTTACGACCTTTTCAGTATTATATGGCATATTTGCAGCTCGCCCCCTGCCAATAGAGCATACGCTCTGGGAATGCTGCGAACTGCCGCTGGTTGTCGGCATCACGGGAATTTCACCCCTCCGAGGATTACTCCGAGCCGCTTTACTGATAAAAACGGGAGTATCATTATACCTGGTCACTGTATCATCGCAAGCAACCGCACCACACGGTTGTTATAGTCCATCGTAAATCGCTCGTCCAATTGGAGTCATGGCGCCGAAAACTATGTTGCTACACAGTACCGGAAAGATCCGCAGCACTGATATTCCATTATCAAGGTTCAGCAATCGAGATGAAATGTGATTTTAGGCTGGGTATCAGCCTGTTCGAGAACACCTTGTCAGATGTGCTCGAACAGAATGATAAGGCAGCGCATTCATCAGGAATATCTACTTTGTATGGTGATGCGCTGCAAACCACAAACATCTAACTAATGGTTGAAATCAAAAATAGTGGCTATAACGTTTCATATACTCTTCTACGGTTTCACGAACCGATGTCACAAGCTGTTCTTCCATCACTCTGCGCCCAATCGAATTATACTCCGGCGGTATGTATCCAATCATATAGTCCACCGAAGTTGAAAAAAACGCTGCCAGCTTACACAGATTGTCAATACTCGGAGAACGTACACCGCTTTCATACGCCGAAATGGAAGAGCTCGTCATACCAAGTTCCTTTGCAAGCTGCTGTTGTGTCAAATTTCTCTCTAAGCGAAGTTTCTTTATATTTTCAGGGAGAATGTGTTTCATAAGGGTGTGCTCCATGTGCTTCATTCGATTGCGCAAGTTGATAAAACAGACTGATGACCTGTTGCCTATATATAGAATACCAAATTTTAGTCAACAGTTGGTGTTTTGAGTACACGAATCGTGGAATTTCAAAAATTTTTTTGCTCAAACATTTTTATTGACCGAATTTTTCAATAAAATGCGCAAAGCGGATATGTTGACCAAACGGTAGCCATCAAATCTCCTCCACAAAGAAAATAACCGGATACTATCAAAGTATCCGGTGTACAACTCAAAGTAGATCAGCCTCCGGTGCGATGCCGAGAAATTCATCTACGGTATGCAGCGGGAAATATAGACGGTTTGTCATTCCCCTCTGTTAACAAGAAAAAGCCCAGCTTTCGCTGGACTTATTCGACAGACTACAACCTGCCGTATCCAAGCAGATCGAACAGGTTTAATCCAGTAATTCGGTTATATCGCACTTCAATGCTTTGGCAAGACGCAGTACAATATCTATTTGCGCTTTGTTAATGTCTTTACTTTTCCGTTCATAGGCGCGAATAGTATTGAGGGAAACGCTAGATTCCTTGGCAAGCTCCTCTTGCGTTAAGCCGCAATGTTTTCTTGCTGTTTTCAGTTTGCTTTTACTTTTTTTGAAGTGAGTGTCAAGAACTTCATAGCTCTTTTCGATGTCCGCTTCATGAAGCGTCCCGTAAAGTCCAAGCAGTTCAGTGTACGGAACCGTATCTATGATACTCCTGAATGTGCGACCAGAGTACCATTGGTAATGTGTCAGCATCCATCCTACCCAATAAACAGGGCTTCTCTCGTAGCTTTCAATAAGGTTTGTATCATAGGCTTTGCCTGTAGTCCTTTCCATGACCTCTAAAAAAAGCTCCAATCCACTTTTCCCAGCAATGTATTTCGGATTACCGCTTTCTATTTCCTCTGCAACATCGGATTGAATAAAGCGTTTCACGAAATCTTCGCCGTCCATTTTGAACTCGATCACTGCATCATGGAGCATATTACCGACAGCACGGGAAACCTTACTCAGATATAACGGACTGTAGGCGTGGGTCGTCATCTTGCATATCCTCCCTCATAATATCCAGAACAAAAATATCGTCCATGAGCTGGTGCAGATCTTTTTTATGACTTGCATAAGTAGTTCGTGCGTTTTGATCTCGTTCGGCTCGTTTGAAGTAATATTCACGATAGTCGGCAACTTCGTAGTCTATAAATTCAATGCGCCCAAAGGAGCGTTCAGAAAGCAGCACAACTTGTTCACCCAGCGTACCGAGTTGCATTGCCATATTTAAGTCACGCAAAGAGATTGTATTGTTTACAAAATCTTCTGCAAAGGAAAAATAAGAATCGTCCGCACGATAACCAATCATCACATCAACATCGGCTATTGGGGGCATAAAGCGATTCAGAATAAACTCCCTTGCATTATTGCCGATTGGAGAAGTAATATCGAATTTTCTATGGGCGAGTAAAACAGCTAGCCAGTTCAAGATGTTGAATTCGCCCTTTGTTAAGTGTATTACATTCAGCCCTTCAAGAATCAAATGATATTTATTTGAATAACCATCATTTTTTACCGGGCAAGCCCACTCTTTTGCAAGCTCATTATTTTCTGTGCAGTAAAAGCCCTGTCCGTAGTCGTTATATTTTTTCCCGACACCGAACTTTGGTACCTCAACGATTTGTTGTGAACCGTGGTAAATGACTATATTCTGTTCCATGGGCACCTCCAAAAGTAATACCATAGTATTATATCAGTTTATTTCTAATATAATACTATGGTATTACTTTGTCAAGAAGGTTGACAAAAAATACACCGAAAACATACAAATCAAAAGCGGAGGCAAAGCATTGATTTGCTCTCGGCAATGCTGTATTTATCAGCAGAATCCTTTCACTTCTCGAACAAAAATTACTTCGTTCAAGCAACAATCAGTATTTTTAGTACGTAAATCGTAGAATTTTAAAGTTTTTAAATACAAACTGCCCTCTATATGCTGCTTAGCACATAGAGGGCAGTAGGCTGTTTATACAATCTTCGAGATTGTTTCGTTCAATCTGGTATTTTGCAGCATACGTCGCGCGGTCCAGACATTTGCAAAATACATCGGTGTAAACCAGTAATTTTTCGTAGTATCACCGGATACCATAGGCTCTGTCAGCGAATTGCCGACCTTAACGTATCCTGCAACACCTAACAGTGACAGCTGAATATAACACATCAGCGCAACTGTTTCGTCAATGTCTTGTGCCACTACAAGCACATGGTTCTGGTAATTCAAATTTGCCTTTTCAAGCTGATGTTTTGCTTCTTGCACACCAGCAATCAACGTTGCACCACCGCCGCAGCACGGATCATTGATCGTAATATAGCCTTTATTCTCAACTTGCTTTGTGATATTACCCATCACGATAGCCGCCATCATTTGGCAGATATGATATGGTGTGAATATCTGCTGCAATGTTTTGCTGCCAAGATTAAGCCGCATATAGGTTTCACCTAAGAAATCCTGTTCAGGATTGTCCTCCAGCGCCATAACCAGTTGAGCCAGCAGTTTCGGGAACATTTGTTGCTCCTGTTTGTTATATTTCCTAATCGTTTGCAGATAACGCTTCTCCCGTTCTTCAAAGTGTTCCTTATCCAGCGGGTTAGATAACGCGCACGCCGCCATCAGCACAAAATCTTGCCAAATCTCAAGCGAGTGATGACCATTGGAAGAAAGCCGCTGAAAAGTTTTCAAAAATTCTTTTTGATTATCTTTCGGCTTCTGCATAGCCCTTACCGGCGGCAATGGCACTGTTGTTTCTTCTGCCGTATTCAACCACTCCGAAAGCGAGAGGTTGATTGTCTGCGATAAATTTTCTCTCTGGGGCAATATAATTCTCTCCATTCTCATTTACGACAGGAATCGCTCCATGATTGTCAATTCTGCTGATTCATTTTCCATTTCACTCATGCGCAATACCTTTTCGCAGAATCGTTCCAACGAAAATGCATCGCCAGCCGAATCCCGGTCCATCAGCAGTCCAATCACAGAACAGTGTTCTGCGGAGATTTCAGCTTGCAGCTGCTCGGCCAAGTTATCCGAAATGTCACAGTACCCGTCCGTAACGAACAGAATATCTGCGTTTGAAAATTCTTCTTCGCGAATAAGGCGCAACGCTTCGGTAAGCGGTGCTTCAAAATTCGTACCGCCATCAAAGAAGTGTTCTGCAGCAGCCAACAAGTCACTATTCGTGAACTTCCCCGGCAGAAAACGATCTGTACGGATGGAATTCTTGCCCGAAAAGTGAATCAGGGCAAATTTCCGGCCTTCATGTGCACAGATATCCTGCACTGCAAGCGCAAGCGCCTTACCCCATGCGGCATTTTCACCGCTGGTAGAACCGGATTCATCCAGACAGACGATCACATCGCCACGTCCCTCACGGATTTTTTCACGCTTGGCATACTGCACCAGACCTTTAGCCGCATACCGCCGCATAAACAGCGGTGTTGTAGCCGGAGAAGCCAGCAGCGCCAGTTCACCAGACAAGAGATTCTGTAAGTCACGGCCGCGAGTCAGTGAAAACTTTTCACCTCTTCCGTGTGCATAAGCGTTTTTTCGTAATGTAGACAGCACTTCTTTCATGCGTCCCAGTTGACGGGTAATATCCTGCAAGTAGGTGTTATCCTTCAGTTTTTGCAGCAGTTCTTTGTTCTGCTGTGCTTTCTCCTTGCCGGTACCGTCACCGGTTCCCCAGCAGGCAGATGCATAGGCTGCTGTCTGGGCAGTTTCCAGCCCGCGCTGCATTACAGCCTGTATAGCTGCTTTCTCCTGCGACAACTGTGTGCGAAGCGCATCAGACAGCATCTCCTGTACAACACTAATCTGTTCGGTGACACTGGAAAATTGCTCGGCTGTACGAAGCGTTTCAGGCAGTTTTGTATTGTTCTTCTGCACTTCATTCATGCAGTCCTGCATTTTTGCGTGTAAACAGCACTGTTTTTTCAAAAGCCTTGACAAAACTAAAACCAGCTTTCCAGCCGCATCAGCCAAGCGCTTTTGCATCTCCGTAATGGTCTGTTCCAGCATTTTCGCGGTTTCCAGCGCTGCAAAGTCATTTCCCATGCAGGAATGCCGCAGTTCGGCATATTCCGACTGGTTCATCATTTCGTGCAGGACTGCTGCTCGAATACTCGCCTGCGGTGTGCGCTGATCCGGTGCGGTGCTGCGATACTCCGTCGCATACAGCATATGAAACAGTTCCGACAACAGCTTATCCTCAGGATGGCCGCCGGCATCCTCAAATACCATCTGTTCCAGCCTAGTAGGACGAAAAACGGAATCCATGTGCAGTGCATTTCCACTATCGGCTTGCTTTAAAGCGTTTTCTGCCTGCTCTAATGTAAAAAATCTGTATTTCATTGTATATTCTCCTATAAAAGTTGTACCGCAGAGTATAAAACTCTGCGGTACGATTGGTTTTATCGTTAGAACGGCGGTTTGTCAGTCGGTGTTCCGCCAGGTCCCCATGCATAGCCATCCGGTACACCGGAAAAATCCGGAGTCGGATACTGCGCTGCAGCACCCGGGATTGGCTGCGGATAGCCACTCATCGAGGGCTGTGCTGCCGGCTGCTGTGCCTGCGGTGCAGGCGGAGCCATTGTCGGAGCTGAAGCCGGCGGTACTGCGGCAGCATTCGGCACGGCAGACGCACCTGTCGTTTCAGGCTTTTTATCAAGGAACTTGATATCCGAACCTACCACCTCATATGTCATGTGCTTTTCACTGGTCTGCTGATCCGTCCATTCACGCTGCTGCATCCGACCCACCAGGGACACCAGACGGCCCTTTCTGCCGAATTCCAGCACGAACTTCGCCTGATTTCCGAATACGGTACAGCCAAAGAAGTCCGCCTCTGGATCGCCATCGCGCTTGAAATCACGATCCACGGCAAGACGAATGACTGCTACTGGTTTTTCGCTGTTCTGACCGCGGCGTTCCGGGTCCTTGGTCAATCGACCGATCAAAATAATCTGGTTTAACATCGTTGTACTCCTCCTTAAACAGCCTGTAACAGACTGAGTTCTTTCAATGTGCTGTACGAAAAATGACACGTATCATGCGCTTTTCGATTGAGCGATTCCAAATCTGCCAACGTTTCTGCGGTCTGTGCCCGCTGTTCATCGGATTGTGCACTGTCATCGAGCACACACCACTCCTGATAAAGTGCTGCAAATGCAGCACGCAGCGGCACCAGAGCCTTAACAGACGGTGCAGCGTCAAATGCCGCAAATGCGTCCCGTCCCTTGTGCAGCAGTTCGTCCAGATGTGTTCTCAGCGGGTTATCGCACAGCTTTTCAAGTACGACACGCACCGTTTCGATCTCTTTCGGCTCGTTCCAGAGATAATTTTTGAGCGAAAGCAAATCATTCGGCTGCACCTCCGTGTGTCCGGCAAGCCAAGCGGCAGCCTGCGCGATGCGCCCGAAGCCGAAGAATTTACGGTCGGACACCGTGATATTCTGGCGGCGCAGTTCGCACAGCACATCATCCATCAGTTCATTGATGGATTCCGGCACAGGAACCAGCTGCACCTGCCTCTGCATGGCATACAGCTCTCCTAATGCGATGGTTGCTGTAATCGTACCAAATTGCGCGCTCTGCTTTTCTTTCAAGATGCGAAGTCGTGCTTTGCGGTTCTGCACATTGCGCGTTACCACTTTTAACTGAAAACGGTCATACAGCGGCGCCAGAATCTGTTCCTCTGCATTGCGGAAGTTCGGAATCTCATTCGAGGCCGAAAAGAACGAAATGACAGGAACATCGGTCGTTACGCCCTCGTTGGTATAGCGGCGTTCGTTCAGTACGGTCAATAACGAGTTCAAAATGCCATCACCAGCTTTGAAAATTTCGTCAAGAAACACAATATGTGCATCTGGAATTTTCCCTTTGGTAATAGTCGTCGGTGTGCCTCCGGTCAAAAGCGACAGACCTTTCTGGTACTGCTCCATAGCCTCGGTGAGCTGTTTCATCTGTGCCACAGCCGAAGTATCTGCAGGATTCGTCTGTACAGCTTGCATAACAGAGTGAAGCTGCTGCTTCATTTTCTGATAATGTGCATCTTTCGCAAGCACCTGCGCCGGTACTGCACCGGGAATCAGGCTCGCCAGATCAAGACGGCCGAACAGTGCTTCTTCGTCCGTCTGCTTAGAAAGCAGACGTTCAAACTGTCTTGTACCGGTAATGCGCTTGCGAAACTCGTTGATTGCGAAGCTCTTGGCCTGTCCGGGATCACCCAGAATAAACAGGTTGCTGCCCGATAGCAGCGCCATTGCAATCGCATGGATCAGTTCTGCACGCTCGGCAATTTCGCCGTTCAGTTCAGATATAACTGCCAGCATTTTATCTCGTAACATAGTAGTCCTCTCTCCTTGTCTGGTCATGCAGCGCCATTATTTTTAGATACACGGCGCACTTCGTAAATCTGCGGACAATACTGCAAAACTTCATCCAGCGACAATTCACTGACATGATACATTTTGCCGACAGCCTGCTGCAGTTCCCGTTCGATGAACACATAAGCATCCGCTTCATGCATAAAGAGCAGCGCCTTTTCCAGTCCGCTCAACGTGACATCGTGTTCGTCATTCTCCAAGCTGTGACTGGAAACAAAGGAATATCGGGAACGATACAGAAAGTACACGGCATATACACCGGTATGTTCACTCATCACGCTGCCTCCTCTCCGGAAACGGACGGAATCAGCTCATACCGCGTTGTACCGCTCGGCAGCTTCTCATCCAGACTGAGCATCACCGGCTGGTGGAAAATCTGGCGGCGCTGGCGCAGCAAAGCAGCACGCATACTGCTATATGCGATTGTAGAAAAGCAGTATTTCTGCAGTTCTTCGCTCTGTACATACCGCTGTGCCGCGAGAATCAGCCCCAAAGCAGCTTCGCCATAGGCATCTGCTGCTGCATCATTCGGCAATTGGCAGTCTTCAATTACGCAATAGATCAGTTTGTGGTACTGTGCGACCAGCGCACATTCCGATTCGGTTAATGGTCGATTTAAGGTATCTGCTGTCATAGGTTATGCCGCCTTTCTATTTATATATGGTCTGTTTTTCTGATATACCATCAGCATGTAGTTGAAGTCTCCATGGTTGCACATACAGCGTAAACGGTAATTGTTTACCTTGCCAAAATACGCAAAATCATAGGTCGGACACCAGTAATCCGGCTGTTTGGCATCTGGATTCGCCGCACAGAAACGACGCATAGCTGCATCGTTGTGGAGTACCGTGCGAGTGAGGCGCTTGAAAAACGCATTCGCCTCGTTGACGCTCTGTTCGGTCAGAAAATAGCTCTGCACCGGATACCAGAAATTCTTGCGCTTGGGTGAAAACTGGCCGACTGCACTGAGCAGACGATTTTCCGGTTTGAACGAAGTCATTCGCTCCGCTACGCCAATAGGAATCAGGATAGGTTTCTTCATCTTTTTTCTCCTTTTACGCCGCTTTGCGCGTGCGTTTAGTCTTGGGTTTCTCTTCGCCTTTCGGCTGCCGAGTCGGCAGCAGCAAATGCAGCTCGTTGTCAGCTCGCAGCATCATAGCGCCGGTCTTGTCAAACTGGACTGCAATATCGTTGCCCTGCATGAGCGAGGCCGCTTCCTTTAGATAGGTGTAGCTGTAGCAAAAGCCGTCCTTGGGAAGCGATGTTTGAACCGTGCAGTCTATCTCAATCTGGCCGCTGACTGTGCTGTTGGCATTGGAGATGAACTGTAACCGCATAGTGCGATCATCTACCGGCAGCAACAGCAGTTTGGCGTTGGTCGTACTGCCTGCACTAATTCGTTTGAGCGTATCCAGCAGTACACCACCATCAACCTGTACCTCATGAACCATATGAAAATGGTCTATCAGCGGCTGGATATTCACATACTGTTCCTCGTTCAATCGCGCACGAAGCACCATGCCGGGACCGCAGAACACCGCATTACCGTTAGAAACACCGACTTTGAAATGCGGTATCTCGTTAAATACGTGCAATACAGTTTTCATAGCATCAACAGCTAACAACATATCCAGCGGTTGGGTTTGCGTAGTATCTTTCGATACCATTGTCAGCCGATAGCTGTCACAGCTCGTAGCTGACCATTGACCGTCATGTACCGTAACACGGATACAATTCAACGCTCGCAGACCTTTGCTTGCATCTTTAGATGCAGAAAACAGCACTTTTGAACTGATCTCGTAAAATCCATCTGCTTCTGTCAGCGATTCCGGCGTACATGGCTCTGGAACAGGATATTTTTTCGCATCCATAAGCGCAAAACTGTATCCGGTCTTTGCGTTGCGAACAGAAATCGTCATATCATCGGTTTCTACGATGGTTACTTCCTCTCGGAACAGTTCCAGCATGGATTGCAGTACACTGCCGATCATCATAGCCTTGCCGCTGTGCTCAACATAACAGTTCAGCCGCGCCTGCAAGACACATTCGTTTCCCATTGCAGTAAACTGCACATGGTTGTGGTCCTTGTCTGCCTCCATTAGAACGCAGACTTTCTCTTTTGCAAGGAATTGACGTCCGATCACAAGACAACATCGCTTGATGATTGGCTGCATTTCCGAGCGGTTTGCGGAAAATTTCATAGATTTGGTTCCTCCTTTTTCATTTTGAGCATGAAAAAAGACCATATGCTCCCGTTTGGGATTCATATGGTCTTAATTGCTCACTTCAGGTTCAAAGAGTTGCGGTACGGCTCAGGGCAGAATAGCACCTGAGCGGGATACGTTGACAATGAATTACTTTGAATCTGATTATAGAGAAACTATACTACTATATTGTGCTTATTCACAGTTGAGGATTGTTCCACTTGCAGCAAAGTAAAGAAAAGCCTATATGAGGCTGAATTGTTTACGAACTTGTGATATACTGAAGCAGTATGTTACCTGCCTTGTCTAATAAGCATACGCTTCTTCAGAGTGAGACGCAAGCAACAAGGTATAATTATTTGATTAGGTGAAGGCATAATTAACCCCCGGAGGTGCAATATGGATACTATAGAAGAACTCAAATACTACTGCAGCGAATCAGAACCCGTAGGCGCATTGATGCTTACAGGAGAATGGGGCTGTGGCAAGACATATTTATTAAACAATAGTTTAGCAAACGAACTAAAAGATACGTGTGAGCTACTGCGGGTGAGCTTATTCGGAATGGAATCAATAGCAGAAATAAAGAAAGAAGTAAAACAATGTTGGCTCAGAAGCGCAGTTGGATTAAACACATCTACGCCTATATGGAACAAGGCATCCCAAACTTTCCCAATATTTAAAAGAGTTGCAGATAGCGTTGCTGAGCTACTTCCGAGACCTTGGAAAACTATTGCACGTGGGGCGTTATCTTTTAACATCATTGATTTTGTAAAAATTGCACCGAAAATTGGGAATAAAAAAGTAATTTTGATATTCGATGATTTGGAACGTGCCAATATATCAACAGCTGATTTATTAGGATGTATCAACGATTATTGCGAAAACCTTCACATCCATACCATTGTAGTAGCCAATGAAGCAAAAATAGAATCAAGTGCAAATGATAAAATCAAATATAATGAACTAAAAGAGAAAATTATCCAAAGAACTATACGACATATACCAGAGTATTCTTCTGTAGTTTCTAACGTAATTGACAATATGGTACATGAGAATGATAATGGGGCATCTCAAAAATATAAATCGTTTATTGCTGTCAACAAAGAAAGTATAATTGACCTTTTTTCTGGCGCTTCCATAGAGGGAACAACACTAGATCAATTAGTTACAAAAATATATTCCGGAAATTCAAAGGAAGAACTGGAAAGCAAAAAAGAAAAAATCCAAGAATTACTTAATCATAGATCTCATAATATCCGAAGTCTTAAATGTGCAATTCAAGATTTTAAAAGAATATATTTATTGCTCGAAGAAAAAAATGTTAATAACAAAGAAAAATGGCTTTATTCATATCTTTCATATGTTTTATGCTCCCGTGCAGGATTATTGCTAGAAAGCACGGACTATGCAAAGCTATTGATTGAGGAAAACATATCTGTACTCTATCCGGGATTTTATAATGATAAATTCATTACAGATGGAATTAGGCAATGGGTACAGCACGGGAAATGGACGAAAGACACGATTATTTCAGAAATTGATTATTGCATAAATAGAGATAAAGCGATTACTTCAGAAGAAAGAGTTCGCATGAATAGGCTTTTAGATTTAGAAGAAATTGATTTCAGAGACGGCTACCCTGCATTTTTACAAAAAGCATATGAGGGTACATTAAACTTAAATGATTATATCAATTTATTGTCCAACAGCTATTGTGCCAGAGTATATAATATTCAGCTTCCCAATATTGAATGGAAAAAAATTACTGATGGAATTCATAGACAAATTGAAAAAATCATTCATGACAAAGAGGAACCAACACATTATTATATGAATATCAGCGATGAAACTAAAGCGCATTTGGGGCCCGAAGAACGGGATGCATATAAAATAATTGAAGACTTTCTGAATACCAACGCATTCATGTTTGAAAAGAACAAATCCCTTTATGTGAGCTTGATAAGGAATGAGCCATTGAATGCATTGCTTCAAACTCAAAACAAACGATTCAATATATTCGATATTGAGATGGCAAATGCAACAGCAGATGGATTTCAAAAAACCAAAAACATAGAAAAAACCACTTTTATAAATTACTTCAAAAGAATGTGGATGACTAATGTGTGTATGCCGGACTATGAGATGAAATCTCAAGGAGATGGATTCCCAACGTTAAAACAGCAAATATCGCAGTTTCGAGACAAATGTCACGATGAACGTTTATCTATATCTGAGGCACATGCAAGTCGTTTTCTTGAGATTATTGATAGTGTAATTAAGAAGCTATCAGAATTTCATAACGAAACAGAAGAACACCTACCAGAAGTGCAAAATCAAAGCAACTGAGACATCGATTCTAATCTTAGGGCAACAGGCCTGACTATCAGTTTTATTAATGTACGCTTACCGAGTAAAACGCGAGGAAATTTTAGAATATATTAGAATATACATTCCGCAAACTTTTTACCCATATTTTTGTGAATGCTATCCTAACACTTGTCCGCATCCCCTGGTAAAGAAATTCATTAATATTTACACATATTTTGACGCAAAGAACAATTTTCAACTGTTTTTCATTGCTCTTTGGTTGTACACTATTCCTATACAGGTCAAAGTATCACCATGTCAACGTACCCGCCCAGGCATTTTTTTGCCTTTGGGCCGTAGCCAAACTTTGCAACCTGTAAGACAAACCAGACCACACGAATCCTTAACCGGAATCGTGCGGTCTTTTTTGTTGCAAAAAACGAAGGAGGAACCCTTATGAACACCGAAAACAACATGAACCCTATGAGCCTAGACGATCTGTTTGCAGCATCGCCCGCACCTGTCGCTCCCGAAAGCACTCCGCTTCCGGAAATCGCACAGACCGCGCCCGCAGAAACCACCGTTCCCGAACCAACGCCATCCGCCGAACAGCAGACCACTCCCTTTGCTGCCGAACAGCCCGCCGCTTCTCAGCCGGACAACATCATTGATCTGTTCGGCTCCGTCGTGGAACAGAGCGAGGAAGATTCGCTTGCGGAACTTCTGGTGAAAGTCACCACAAGTTGCCCGATCTTCGACTACGCTTCGATTCAAGACGAAATCACAGATGCCAACATGACATTTGAGCAGCTTCGTGTGAAAATGTCCGCAGACTGCCCTGAGTTGGAAGCGCGTGCTCATGTTTCTTGGACACTCAGCTACGCCGGCCTCACGGAACGTATCACCGACGTCAACAGCACGATCTACTCTGCAAAGTCCAAGCTGGAACAGAGCAAGAAATTCAAAGACGCGCTGAAAAAACACAAGGGCAAGGACAAACTGCCGGTTTGCAGCGTGAAGCCCTCTGTCACTGCACAGAAGAAAGGCTTTTTACCGTTCCCACCTTACAAGGCAGTATGTCCCACCACGGATGACGCAGAGCAGACGACCGCTCCCATTTGCTACATTCCGTCGCGTGACGGCCAGATTTACGAAATGCGCCGCAATGCAATCGGTACGTTTATCGCACCGGCTTCTAAAATTGCGGAACTGGATATTGTCAGGGCAGGATTCCATCTGAACCTGCCCCGACTTCCAGCCGCCAAGCTCGCGGAAATCGTTTCGTTCTTCCGTCGTGTCTGTGTAGAAAATCATTTTCATATGGAAGCACTCGTCAACGTGTACTGGGATTGCAAGGAACAGAAGTATATCCTGCACGTTCCCAAGCAGCACGCAACCGCCGTCAGCGTGGAAACCGATCTTGCTGATCGTCCGGATGAAAGCCGCTATCTTCATGTAATGGAAGTTCATTCGCATAACATGATGTCGGCGCGCTTCTCCAAGACAGACGATGAGGACGAGCAGGCCACGCGGCTGTACATGGTGATTGGTCGGCTGGATCGGTATTATCCCGAGATCCGCTGCCGGTTTGCCTGCGGCGGACAGCATGTTGAAATCCCCGCCGAACAGATCTGTGAACGGACTGATGTCCCCTTTTCGACAGCATGGCTCACCGCCGTTCACGCCCACCGAAAGGAGGCGGCGTGATGCGCTTTCGGACAGACTGCCCCGTTCACATCGTTATGCTCGGCTGCGGCGGCACCGGCGGTCATATCGCACCGCACCTGTACCGCCTGCTGCACGCGCTGTTCCGCCCGTCTAAGGTCATTCTTTGTGACGGCGACATCGTGGAGAAGAAGAACCTCGTTCGGCAGAATTTCATCGCGTCAGACCTCGGAAAAAACAAGGCAGAAGTGCTGGCAACGCGCTATTCCGGCGCATTCGGCATGGAAAACTGCTTTTCAGACCGCTTCGCAGAGAGCGAACAGCAGCTTAAATCTCTATTGGAACCCGATCAGAAGAACTCGCTCGTTATCCTGATTGGTGCCGTGGACAACAACCGCAGCCGACAGCTTTGCAACAGCGTGTTCTGTCAAGCCCGCGATCTCATTTATATCGACTCCGGCAACGGACTGGCAAACGGTCAGGTCGTGTGTGGTGTCCGTAAAGGCGGACGAACGGTGCAGAAACCGGTCGCCCGTTTTTATCCTGACATTCTCGATCCGACAGACAAGTTCCCTTCTGAGTTGTCCTGTGCCGAAGCATCTGTTTCCGCGCCGCAGGCCATTACCGCAAATATCATGGCGGCAACGCTCGTGCTGTGTATGCTGTACAATATTCTTGCGACCGGAGAACTGATCACTCGCATGACAACCTTCTCCAGCCAGACCGTAAACGTCCGACCGCTGCTCTCCAAACGGAGAGCAGCATAATAGACTATCCGAAGGAGTTCTATTTATGTCAAAACTAAACCTCTCCGGATTCCTCAATGACCTCGACAACCTGTCCTTTACCGTAAGACTCCTCGATGATTCCGGGGAGTCTTATCTTATCGAGAAAGTTTTAAAGCCCCTGCTGGCAGATGAACTCGTGTCCATTGATGATCTGGACTTTAATAAATTTGACCAGACATGTATCCACACTCTTATAGAACGCTGCGAAGAAGCTGACAGCAATTGCTCAACACTTCCGCTTTACAGCCAAGCTGTCAATACCCGTCCCGCAGTGCAATCAGACTGCGATTTTGTATGAGGAGCGAACCTATGGAATACTATGAAAATCTGACCTATGCGCTCAAACAACTGTCTGTCATTCAAGCTTTCCATGACGCTGGTCGTCTGGAGGAATACAAAAAAGTATGCAGTACCACTATTGACTGTGATGAGGATTTTCTCTACGGCAACTGGTATGATCTGATCAATGCCACCGCGGATTTTGTTGATGTCCGCTGGGATGAGAGCGAAACCTGTGAACGTTTGTATTTTTCGGACAAACCCATGCGTCAGTATTTCGCCTTTGTGAAGCAGCACGCCGATGGTCTTGGCATCCGTATGAAAGATGATCCCTATTATAAGGACATCTGCGCGGATGTTTACGACACTCTGCTCGATGCCTGCCCATACAGCTGTTATTTCCGGGTAGTGACACAAACACACCACAAATACGGCTATGGCTTGTCTGTCTGGACGGATTGTGAGCAATTCTATGACCCCGAGTCCTTACTGGATGGAATTTTACAGGTTATCGGAATCTTCACTCATCGATTATCCATGCTGAAAGCACAAGGCTTGATACCTACAGACAACCTTATTTTCTTCCCCGAACCTGCCGTAAAGGAGGCGGCTTAACCATGATCCGAGAAGCAATTCTTCACTTCGACCCATTGCAAACCCAAGTCAAAACCGAAATCATTGACCAGAACGGCCTGCATCGTGTCAAGTACATCGAAAACGATGAACTTATGCACGCAATCCGCCAGAACAGCTACGCACCGCCGCAGCACAGCGGCCTGCTGCCGCCGAACTGTATCGCGCTCACCGAGCACAAAGAGCAGTGGACGGTAACGCTCGCAAGTGATTTTGACCACTGCGAAGTATCCTATCACAACACGCAGTACGAGAATTTCCCGGTTCCGCGGATTCTGCTGTCCTGTACCCTCCATGGCGATAGATTGCAGAACTTTCGTCTGGCGATTGCCGATCAGGGAGAATTAACACCGCAGACAGTACTGTTCAAATGCCCATTCCCCAACGTCAACGACTTTTCGCTTTGCGTTGGCTCTAATGTTTTCACTGGATACGATTCCATCTGGAAACTGCGGACACTCCTGCACCGCGTAATGGCCGTGCCGTTTGGTGATGACTATTACCGACCAGAACAGACACGCTTAAATCTCAGTGCTCGTGAATTTTTTGAGCACTTGAAAGACAAAACACCGGATTATTATTACAGTCATGTGTTGATTCCATCCGGTAAGATCCTTTCCGATTTTATAGGAGGTAAATTATGAACGCAACCGAACTTTCGCGCCAACTCAGCGAACCATTCCCATCAGCCGATGTAGAATGGCGTATTACCAAGGTGCATCAGCGCTCCGGCCTTGCTGTACCCTACATCACCAGCCGCGCGATTCAGAACCGGTTGGATAACGTAGTCGGCTCGTTCTGCTGGCGCACACGGTATATTCCGTGGCATCAGTACGTTCCCAAGCCGTCCCGCGGCGAGAATCCCGAACAGGCTGACCGTACACCGATTCCCTCTCAGCTCTGCGGCCTGTCCATCTATGATGAGGACAAGCACGAATGGATTGAGAAGATCGACGGCGCCGAAAATACGGACTTTGAAAGCATCAAAGGCGGTATTTCGGACAGCTTCAAGCGTGCGGCGGTTCTTTGGGGCATTGGACGATACCTGTATCTGTTTGATGCAAAGTGGACCGCTATCGACGAGCGCAGGCGCATCGCCAATCCTGCGGAACTGACGCAGTATTACACCGAGAAACTGAAAAAACTCGGTCTATGCACCGCGCAAAGCAGCAATAAAACCACTGCCTGCTACTGTGTCACCGGTCTGACCCCTGCACCTGTTGAAAATTATCCAAACGCTGCATGGATTGACCTTACCACACCAGACGGCCGTGCGCTGAAAGTTTTCAGCTTTGGCGCAAAGCCCGGGCTTGTGAACGGTATTCAGCTGCAAAAGGCTTCCATCGTGCAGCGAAACAGTGCAAACGGGAGCTACTATGAGCTTGCAGACTATCAGGCGGCATAAAGGAGGGAAACACTATGACCAGTTTTGCTATCACACAGCTGTCACTGTGCGGATTTCGCGGCTTTGCCACGGAGCACAGCTGGACGCTGGGACAGCTCACCAAGATCACCGGCCACAACTATCAGGGAAAATCCTCGATTGCAGATGCCATTGCATTTGCGCTGACCGGTGCTCCGTATTTCGGCGGGCGTGATTTGGACCGTCTGCACAACAACGACACTTCTATGATGTGGGTCGAAGTTGAGATTCACACCAACGAGGGACGTACCCACAAAATCCGCCGTGTTCGCCAGAACAGTCGTACCGTATTGTCTGTCGATGGTGCAGCCACGACACAGGAACGCTTCGCAGAACGTTTCGGCAGTAAGGACTTGATTCTCTCGCTGCTGAATCCACTGTACTTTGCCGAGGTGCTCGGCGGCGATGGAAGAAAACTCATTGAGCAGTATCTTCCACCGGTTTCGCACAATACAGTGCTCGCTAAATTGAGCGAGCATATGCGCGGTATTCTTGCAAACGATGCCCTTGCCGTTCCGGCAACCTATATCAAATCCCGCCGCGATGAACTGAAGGAGCTTGAAAAGGACCGTTTAGTTTTGAGCGGTCAGCTTGAACAGACCGAACTGCAGCGCACGAAGCTGCAGAAAGAGCTGACGGAAAAGCAGACACTTCTCGCACATACCACAGCGGCTATTGCTCCGCTGGAGCAAAAGCAGGCTGCACAGGATTTCTCTTCTGTTGATTTGGAAATCCAGAAGCTGTCCGAGCAGTACGATGCGGTACAGGACAATTCTGCTGATAAGGCACGTTCCGAACTGAGCAAGCAGCTCAATACCATACGTTCCCAACAGTATTCCTCGGTAAATGCGGTCAAGCTGCAAAAATTGCAATCTGACCTGCAAATCATGTACGGGCGGTACACCGATGAAGCCGCAAGGCTTGATTATCTGCAAAAGCAGGGCACCTGTCCGACCTGTCTGCGCTGTATGGATGCAAACGGTATGTCCGAGGTGCAGGCCGCCTACGCCAAGCGACTGCAAAAAATCCGCACGGACGGCACCGCACTCCGCCAGCAGAGCGAAGCGCTTTCCAAGCAGGAACAGGCACAGCACCAGCAATTTAATGTATGGCGTTCCGCGAAAATTTCCCGTTTGGAGCAGGAATTGCAGAAACTTTCCACTGTAACAACTGCCGAACAGCAGCGCGCGCTCATTAAGGCACGGATCAAAGAGCTGACCGCTGTTCGTATGTTTGGCGGCTTGACTGATGCCGAACGGAAACAGTACGAAAAGCTGACGACCGAGAAAACACGGTTGGAAAGCGAGATTGACACCATCGGCAAGCTGCTTTCCAGTTTTCCGCAAAGCCAGAAACAGGCATTGAATAACCTCGATGCACAAATCCGTACTCTAAACGACAAGCTGACAGCGGCAAAAACCTATCAGGCCGAACGTGCACGGCTTTTGTTTGCTCCGGTGCAGATGCACAAAGCCGCCCTCAAGCTGGTTGAAGCACTCAAAGAGAGCGGTGAAGTGCGCGATGTATTCAAGCTGATCTATGATGGGCGCGACTATGTACAGCTTTCGCTGTCTGAGCGCGTGCGCTGCGGCTTGGAGGTTGTGGAACTGCTTACCAAACTCAGCGGCAGAAGTTATCCCCTGTTTGTGGATAACTCAGAATCTCTTTGTGACCTTGGTGCTGTGCAGCTTGCCGGACAGCTTATTCTGACCCGTGTTGTCAGCGGCCAGACCTTACAGGTGCAGGCTGTTGACAACGTTCAGCGTAAGGCAGGGTGAGCATATGGGATTTATCACGTTTTCAATCCTGCAAACAGCACGAAAAAGCGGACTTGCGTTCAATGATTCCGGCTCACAGGTGCACATCAACTGTCCGTTCTGCGGTGACACCAAGCGGAGGCTGTATCTGTATTCCAATACAGAGCAGTATCACTGTTTTCATTGCGGGGCACACGGAAATGCGGTCAGTTTGTATGCACGCCGCACCGGTCTGTCCTATGCGAATGCCTATCACGAGCTAGCATCTGATGAAATGCTTCATTTCCCGCTTCCTACGGTGCAAAAGCCGCAGGAAAAAGAACCGGCACCGGTCAGCCAGCGCGATGTGGTATACCGTGCCATGCTAGAATTACTGCCATTATCCGAAACCCATCACCAAAATCTGTTAGACCGAGGACTGCCCGAGCGAATGATTGCCGCGAATGGCTATCGCTCACTCGAAAACGGAAAAGAACTGCGCGACAAAATTGCCGCGCAGCTCTCCTCTCACTATGATCTCAACGATGTACCGGGGTTCTACTTTCGTGATGGTACATGGCGGCTTTGCTCGTACAGCGGACTGCTGATACCCATTCGTGATGCAACCGGCCAGATTCAAGGTGTTCAAATCCGCCGCGAAAACACCGAACGTATGAAATATGTCTGGCTCTCCAGTGCCGGCAAGCCTTACGGCACTGCCGCACGAAGCTGGATCCATGTAACTGGCGACTGCGGGCAAAACACCGCTACGATTACCGAAGGACCGCTGAAAGGTGACGTTGCCAGTGCGTTATCTGGTAATGCGCTGTTCATCTGTGTTCCCGGTGTTTCTGCAATAAAATATCTGCCGGACACATTAAAAAGTCTGCATTTGACCTCTGTTCAGGAAGCGTTCGATATGGACAAGCTGCGCAATCCGCAAGTCGTAGCTGCACGAAAGCGGCTGCGGCAAGTGGTTGCCGACTGCGGTCTGCCCTGCAAAACGCTTATCTGGAGTGAAAACTATAACGGCATAGACGATTATCTTGCCGCAAAACGAATCAGCTAAAGGAGAGATTTCTTATGACGAATCCTAACCAATTCATGGTCGTTCAAGGCAATAACCTTGACGAAAATCAACTGCTCGGGAAATTTGTTTACTATTCGCTGGCCGATGTGCTAGTGGATAAAAACGAATTTGAGAATATCTGCAACGCAATGAACTTTCCGTATGCCGGACGGCGTATCTCTGTTGTTGATGCATTCAAGAATGCCACCGGCCGCGTAACCCGCAGCATTACGCAGACTTCCAGCGGTGTGCAGGAAATCTTCCGCATTTACTGCCGTGACAATATGCGTGATGGCGTGATCTACTCACGTGAACTTGTACGCGAAACTGTTGGCCTGAGCACCAATCGCTACGAAAAACTGGCAAATGTCTGCTATGACCGCAGCAAGGATCAGATGTACTGTAATATCGAGCAGAACGATCCAACGGTCGATGTTGCACAGCTCTGCGATGAAATGGAGCAGCGCTTTCAGGTTTACCGCAACTGTCTGGGGCGCAGTCAAATCGACACGATTGTGACGCATTACCTTGCATCGCTGGATGCCTTGCCAATTTCGATATACGGCAAGCTGTATTTCGTCCCGCGCGACCATATGCACAAGGTTGACCTCTTCGAGGATTTTCTTGAAGCACTCAATCGCGCCAATCGCAACGATAAGCCGCTTATCGTCAACAGCTTCTACGTTGCCGATGATAATAAGCAGCGTGAAAAGATGACCACGGAATTCTATAATCTGGTGCGCAAGGAAGCGCAGGAATATCAGGAACGCGCCGCTTATCTGATCAACAATGCCAGCCAGAGTCCTGCTATTCTGGAACGCTGGATCAACCGAATCCGTGAACTCGAGGAAAAGAAGCAGCGCTTCGAAGCCCTGTTCCGCAAGCAACTCGATGAAACCGACAACGAATTTGATACACTTCGCCTGTATTCGCAGGAATTGCAGATGCGGGCAATGGGATTGAGAGCCAATAAGGCCGCCTAATACCTTATAAACAGAAAACGCTCAGCAAAAGCTCGGTGGTCGTAAAACAGTAATATGTGAATTTCTTGGAACAGGCATGATTTCGGTCATGCCTGTTCCGCTTTTATCAGTTCATCCACAGGAATATAGCCAACAAGGTCATATTCGATATGTACCCTCTGTTTGCGCTTACCGCTGGACTTGTCCGGTGCCTCCACATAAACCGCCTTTACAAGCTCTCTGAGCGCATATGGTGTAAGTTCTGTGAGGTCGGTGTATCTGCGTGCCCGCTGAATAAACTGTTCAAGGTCTTCTATCTGTCGTTCCTGTACTTCAATCTCTTTTTGCAAGCAGTGCACGTGTGTACACACATCGTACGTTTTGCAAATTTCAGCGAAGCTGATTTTTGCAAAAGCTTGTTGGGAAGCATTCCAAACCATTTGACAATTTTTTTCAAAATCGGCTACGCTCCTGCGGAGCTGACATCACTTCAGATGGGAAAGAGAAAGCAGGATTTTTTTAATGCCTTCGTAAATTTCTTCCTGATTCTTTTTGATTTCTTCAATGTCAGCTTCGTAGATGTTACCCGTTGTGTTGAGCTGTTTGGCAATCTGGTTTTCGCTGTTGGATATCCGTTTCATTTTGGAAGTCAACTCACGGAGTTCGGGCATATCCAAATTCACAACATACCCATCGATTGCCATTTTGCGGAGATAAGCACTCATGTTGTCCGTTCCCATCTGTGCCATTTTCTGTTTTATCAGGTCAAGTTCTTTTTCGTCTACAAAAAACTTGACCTGTATCGGGCGCTGACGGATTGCTGGTTTTCGTTTTTCTGCCATTGTGAATACCTCTAAAGCACTTCTTTTTTGCTGGTAGGTTATCTCAGCTCCCATATCATTTCGCTTAACCGATAGAACATTTCTTGTCGTTCTTCAATGGCTTGCTTATTCCAATCAGGCCAAGACGACAGCAGTGAGTTTGTTCTGTTGATAGCAGTATCCTGTCCTAAATTCACCAGTTCCGAGATAGAAGAAGTGATGTAGAATTTAGACTGTTTATAGTAAGTTGCCTTGTTTGCATAAACATCATTCTGGATTGATCTGTTGATGGTGTTTTCAAGCAAGGTAAGATTTCCAAGCCGGTTAATATATACAGAAAATTCTTCTTCATTCATGCCGTACAGTCCTTTATCTGTACAAGCCTGCGGCATAATGTGTTCAATCTCAACTGCTGTTTCCGTATAGGTAGTTAAATCCTCCACCGTAGTTTTCCCTAATTTCAATGCATCTACATACGCAGTAATTTTACCGAGAATAAACTTGATTCGATATTGCTGCATACTGTTCAACCCCAAGCGAAGGAAGTTGGATTTATTATCGAGTTTCCAGTCATTCACGGTGGGAATAATAGTGTTCTTTACAAAACAATCTAAGTCCTCTGCTGTAACGATATTGCGAACATCTCTGCACCACAATGCAAAAGTTCGCTCTGTGATATTGGTCGCTATTTTATCAATTACCGTGTAATAAACCACAGATTCAAGGATGCTTTTGAATTTGGCAAATGCCTCCGAGTTCATGTTGGAAGCCGCAAGAAGAAGCATCAAGTGCAGCTTATAGGATTTACCTGCCAGCAAAGGAATGTTCTTCAAATGTACATTTCCCTCTAATGCATCATCGGGCATCCTGCACTTAACATATAACTCAACATTCTGTGCCATTTTTTGAACAAACTGAAATGGAGCTTCTTCATAATGGCACTGTGCGTTGTTATTACTGAGCCAGGTATAGATCTGATCTTCACGGAGAATCCCATCTTTTTCGCTGGAGGTATCATAATTGGCCATGATAAAATAGCGAAGAAAACGGAGCGGCTTCTCATCAATTTTTTCCAGCAAACGGGTAATAGACTTCCAGTTCATATTTAGTTCTTTGAATTTGCTTCTGTCAACCTGACGGAAAACCATATTCTTAAGCAAATCCATCGGGTCAAGCCCTTTGCCTCGCTGATTGATTGTTTCAAAAATTTTCAGTGCATCAGAAATGTCATAAGTTTCAATACGAATAAAGCTTGTTTTGTTTAGCAGAAATACAACAAATTTTTTCAAATCAGCGATTTGGGGGAATTGTTCCTGCAAAAAATCCTGAATCGTCTTGAATGCGTCGAACAGTCTTTCTCCCGATTGAGTGATATAGTTCGGTCTTTCCTGTCCTTTTTCAATCAGCTCTAAACAATTTCCGGCATCTTCATACTGAAGCTGAAGATGATACAAGTTAATAACATCACCCTCACTATTCATGGTTGGGCTATAAATTAAATTTTCAATAACACCGGTTTGTTCACCATGATCCATGTAAATTTTTTTGATTGCACACAACAGAATAAAAAATGTGGTAAGGCGCTGCTGTCCGTCAATCAACTCAAACTGACTGCCAGAGTCATAAGTTACAATAGTACCAAGGAAATAAGCCTTTTGACTATCGGTATTGTAAGCATCAAGTAAGTCTGCCAATAGCTGCTCTACCTGTTCGTCTTTCCAAACATACTCTCGTTGATAGTCGGGAACAATGTAGTGATTCTTAAATGCGGAGTTGATCGAGTGATCGTTATATTTAATATGCGTATCGGCCATCGGTTTCATCCTTTCCGGTAAATCTGTGTGTGTGTACACACATCATTATACAAGAAGGCACCATATTTTTCAAGATTAGTTTCCAAATTCACTGGATTAAAGCATAACTTTTCATGAGCACATTCTTGCCAAAACAAGAGCTGCCCCGCTGAATGGCAGGGCAGCTCTTGTTCGTCACCAAAAATCAATCAAGGTTTTGGTATTCTGTAACTGTCTTGAGGTAGACAGCAGGATCGCCGTTAAGGATTAAATCAGCATATGCAGCAGGGGCATTATAGATCAGATAGTCGAGTTCCGACTGTTGATACATATTATTCACTACCTCGTTTTCCACAGCGATAGTGTCGATAGAAACCATGCTGCCGTCTGAAAAGCAAAGCTCTACACAAGCAGTATCAAGGTTAAATTCACAAGAGAACAGGTGCTTCATGGTAAATACCTCCGTAATTCTAATATTTTGTTGCAAAAACGAACGATGCCGGTCATGCGACTCGACATCGTTCTTTTCGTTGTTGTTTCCAACCCTGTCAGACAGATGCCGTAAAATAGTAATTTTTTGGAATTTCTGTCTTACGAGCACCCATCTAAAGCTGGGCGTTTTCTGTGTTATTTAAGATGAAATTCCAGACGCTTTTCAGGTTTTGTGATTTTTCGAATCGTTCCAAGCGGATCAACTTCACATTTATATAGTTTGGACAAGCTGAAAAATGGAATAGATGTACGCATATACTGCTTATCCAACGTGGAGATTTCAAATGTGCCGCTTTTACTTCGAACCTTACCTCTAAGAAAATATCCATGGTCTACTTCAATAGAATCGGAAGAAGTTGTGCTTTTCAAAATAATTGCTTCCGGCAGTTCAATATAAATTACGTCATTTTGATAGAGAGAAAAGATAAAATCATGTTCATTCATCAGCAACATGCGGTCCGGATTTTTGGTTGCCGCTCGTAATGGCAGAGCATCTTGCAGCGTATCCTTAACATAGATAGGCACGAAGTAATAGGCCTGATCAGCTGTACGGAATACATCAATGCGAATCATGTCGCCATTGATGCCGATACCACCGCGAACGCGTACGAAGCTGCGCGGACGCTGTATAATAGGAACCGATTTAACCAAAGGACCACGCAGGCCATTGGATTTAGGCTTATAAAAAGGTTCTGCAAAAGCCTCAGATGCATTTCCGCCAAATGCAATAAGACGCTTGCGCAGTGCAGTATACAACAGACGATCACGTTCCGGCTGAAAATAGTCAGCAATTTCCCTATCATTATTCAGCTTTAATTTGGTAAGTGGAACTTTGGCCACGATTTGGTCACCGCGACTGCGTAATATGGTATCACGATGAGCGGCACCGCGAACTCGATGCTGTGACATATGAGAAAAACACTGCTTGTTGGATGCACAAAGTGAAGTAAATTCTTCCTGCAAGGAATTCCACGGTCGGAATAGAGTGTTTTCATAATTCCCCATAAAGAAGTTGGACAACTGCTCACATGTATGTGTGTCAATGATTGCCGTAAGGATAGCATTTGCAGCAGGTTCCATTTCAATAGGTACATTATCAAATACGCGTTCCGTGCGCAGACCGGTTATTCGTGTCTTTAACGACGATACAGTCACATCTGTATTACTGGATGCAGATAGCGTACGATGCAGGAAAACAGCAAAAGAACTAAGGAGCGACGAAGAATTATACAATGAACGCTGTTTCTGATCAATACTATCCTGTTCATTCCACTTGGTCGTCAAAAGATTTGTTCGAGTTTTGCGATGGTTACTTTTACAAGCGCGTTGACGAAAATCTTCATTCATGCCAAACAATGCTCCAGGCAGCGCAGTGCGCTTGTCGGAAGCAGAACGAAGAACTAATACAAGGTTCTGTGGACTATGATCAAAGCTATCAGCATAAGGAATGATATGATCTACAGAAGTTTCTGCCGGCGATAAAACCTGGTTTAATGTCAGTGGAGTACCCGTATAGATGCACTGGTGATCTTGCCTATGCCATAATAGAATACGATTTCTTTCATCATTTGTTAGATTGCGTTGAAGAGTTTTGCTTGCGTAAACCAGAAATGGCTGAATACTTTTTTCGTAGGCAGCCATTGTTTTTTGATATTTTTTACGAATAGCCCTAGGCGCACCCATAGAATATGATGTACTGAACTGGATGGTGGTAGGCATTCCATATTCGCGAATAAGTGCTTTGATCAAAACAATAGACTGAGACAGAACACGCTCCGTAACAGGACGAGCAATGTGATGAAATTTTTGGAAATTCAGCGGTCCATTATACGCAAAGGGATTATTAGGATAGGCTTTATCCCGTGCTTCATCGGCAGACATGCCCTTCTCTAGAAATGGCAGCATCTGTCCGATGGCTTTGCGAGAATAGAAATCGCGTTTAATAAGGTGTGCATTAATCAGAGCTTCGCACAACTCTTTGGAAAACCCATAGGCTTTTAACTGCTTTTTCCATTGGTCATTCGGTGTAGAAACGAACATGATGAGAAGTTTTTCCCAATGTTTGTGCAGGATGCCTTGTTCATCCGGAAACTGTTTGGAAAGTGCCGTGCGAAGTTGGCGACCAAGGGGTGTAACGAAATCTTTGACTGCAGACGCAGAATACGCATGGCCATTGAGATGCAGTGTCAGAGGAGTAGCGGATTCCAGATGCAGTACTTTGCGCGTAGCCGCAAGGACACCCGATGGGTTCTTGGTGCAGGCGGCACGAATCTTTTGCTTTTGCTCATCTGTTTTTTCAATAATCTGTGTGTTATGAACAATAGAGTACGGTGCATTGACCATACATAAGAAGTGAAAGCGTTCTGCAAGCGGAGTGACTGTCGGACAGCATTCATGCTGTGGCTCGAGGGGACAATAAATGCCGCTGACCCGGCGTTTATGACGTGCATAAGGACTATTAGGACCCGGACCATTCGTGATATGGCGCTGGCGGCAAAGAATCTCGGTATATTTCTGTTCAAAGGCTTCAGTGGCAAACGGATTGCCTAAACTGAGCTGTGTATAAAAGAGAAGCACGACTTCATCGCGAATCATATCACGAGTAACGCAAGTAATATACGGTTGTCCGGTTTTGAACGGAGCGAATACGCCGTTCGGACGAAATCGAGCATCACGATAGAAGAGTTCACCGACAGTACGATATTTGTACTTCTCCATCTGCTGCTGATTTTCACGAATCGATTTACGCATTTTAGCGTCATCGCAGAGAACCATAGAAGACTCGAGTTCTCCTTCATACTGAAAACCTCGATGATGCGCAATATGGTACAATACATGAACCCACTCTTCCGGTGTCAGCTGGCGCTCCAGACCTTCTGTACGTAACTGCCACAAATAATCCACAGACTTGTGGACAAGTTTTTCGATGGGCGGCAGACCAACTTGTTCAAAAAGCTCACGCAGTTTTGAGAAACGATAACGGATACGCGCATAGCGGCGGCGAGTCAGTCGATACCTACGACGTTCAATGCCAGGTACAGCGCCATTGAACGGATTTTCGGCAACAGAGAAGAAACGAACACCCATACGTTCGAGATGACAGGCTTCACCCTGCTCATTCTCGCTGATTACCGCCCAACCGATTTTATCATTATCCAGATGTAAACCAATTCTATACTTCATAGCAAATCTCCTGTAATACAAAGATATCCCGACACAAGGCCGGGATAGAGCTTTGTGATGCCAAACCTGGGTGTGGCAACGCTGCTTTCTATTGTTGCGTTAGAAAACATCTTTAGTATAATCGTAAAAAGAAGGATTTGCAACAGAAAAATTTGCAACGATAGCACTAAAGTTATTAAGGTTGCGATAAGGGAAACGCTCAAACCCTTTAAGCACTTTAAGCAGAAAGAGTTCTATGCCATTCGTGCTATGGTAGATTGAATATAATCAAGATGTTTGAATTTGTTATCCATATTTGCACCTCGGATATATAATAAATCATTATTGAACACAAACAGCCGCATAATGCGGCTGTTTGAAATATCATAAATAGTAGAGGATTATTGTCGCAACAATCGCTAGTGGGATATAAAAGAAACATTCCGTAATCGATAATACACTTTTACGATAATCCACTAATGTTAGAGATTCCCTTCTCATATCAAAATTAATTTCACTTTCTTCGAGTTGCCGTACAACATCATATAGCTTTCGAAACTGACGTTCTTGCAGAAGATAGAAGGAGTCCAACAGCCAAAACACTAGAATAGGGATATATGCAATACATAACATTTTCTTATTGGCTTGCTGTCCCAAAAGTGCATATATACCAACAATGAGTGTTACCGCCCACCCTTTTAGTGCGAAAGAATTGCCGGCCATACGGGTAATAATATTTTGAATCATTTGTAAATGTTGAATTTTATTAGTATCCATATTTAATCACTCGCTTATAAGCATACTATTTACTTTTAACAGCCCATGTTGTTCATAAAGCCTATCTAACGGATATTTCGTAGTATCTTGCATCAACGCCTCTGACCATTTGTGCAGATCCTCTACAGATAATGGCTTCAAATGATCCATTTGGACGTTATATTTCACTTGAAAACCCGATTGTCTACCTGTGCTGTCTTCTGCCAAAAAACGAGATATGGGCCGATAGTCTTGAAGTGATTTACGCCGAATGGTTTGCGACATAGATAACTCGGAATAAATCCAAGGCGACAGGGTCGAATTTTCATCCATCGTTGTACTCACGGATAAGGAATTAGGAGTATTTACAAAAAGCAAGCATTCACACTTGTCAACCATTTGCTCTAACGCCGTATTAAGCATAATATGAACATGGCTTGCAGATTCTGCACATTTCCAATAACTATAGGTAGTAGAACCGTCACTATTATGTTTTAATACACAGTATTGATCATCAATCTGTTTCAAAAGGTCATTGGCATATCCCCAAATATGCGAGTCAACAAATGCTCGCACACGACATTTCTTATACAGCCAACCGACTAACCCCACAACTAATTTGTCATCTCTGTGTGCATGAGATAGAAATACATCTGCTTTAATTGGATGAAACCAATCATTTTGAATTGCAGTTCCATCTAACGGCCCTTCTTCTGAGGCATATTTAGCCAAATTCTTTTCATCCGAAGTATACTTGGCTAATGTTTCTTCCACTAACCTTTTCTGTCCATCTAAAAAATCTTTTCCATCATCATAATACTTTTTACAAAAACTCTCATCGGGAATACTTAAGTTAAAGCCTGCAAACATGGAAATCCTCCTTCACCTTCCATACACTTTGCTAATGTACTTGCTTATATCGGCAGGATACCATAAAGATTTCAAAATTTCAATGGTATTCGTATAATTTTTGTGTTACACTATATATGCTAAAATTTTTTAAGACTGTGGCTCCCCTGCTTTTAAGTTGCGTTAGAGAGATGGGAGTGCTCAGATCTCCTTACCCACGAAGGACCTGTACGTTTAGATACAGGTCCTTTATTATACCACGGAATATCTAATACTCTGGTGTTTTACTTTTATCTACATTTTATATATACTGTTGGCGAACACTAAATTTGTCAAAAAAATTTTTTTCTTTTCGTATTTGCTTATGCAAATTTACTTTTTGTGTTTTATTTTGGAACATATTTCTTGCACCAATTTTCCTATATAAAGTTATAAATACACTATATTTTTAATTTTTCATCATCCTTTTCTTTCATATTAGTTTTTTCATATGCAATCTCAAAAAGATTCTCGCACTGGTGCTGGCGTTTGCTTGTGCATTCACCATGTTCGCTGGTGCAGCGTTCACGGATTCGGCTGACATTAAGGTTGACGCTGATGTTGTGGACACTCTGGTATCGCTGGGCATCATCGAAGGTTTCGAAGACGGCTCCTTCCAGCCGAACGCTACCGTAACTCGTGCGCAGATGGCAAAGATGATCTATGTTCTGCGTACCGGCAAGTCTGACGCTTCTGCGTACAACGACGACAAGACTTCCTTCACCGATATTGGCTCTCACTGGGCACGCGGCTACATCAAGTACTGCCAGTCCCTGGGCATTATCGCTGGTAAGTCCAACACTATTTTTGCTCCGAATGCAACTGTAACTGCACAGGAAGCTGCTAAGATGCTGCTCGTAACCCTCGGCTACGACGCTAACAAGGCAGGTCTGGTAGGCGCAGGTTGGGCTGCAAAGACCAATGCACTGGCAGACGAGAATGGCCTGCTCGAGGATGTTAATACTTCCTTTACCGGTCCGTGCCCGCGTCAGTATGCTGCACAGCTGATCTACAATGCAATCGACACCGCTACTGTTGTATGGCGCGATGACGCTTACACCAACCAGAACTACAACGGTGACGACAACAAGACCATCGGCGAGAAGTACATGGGCCTGCACTCTGTTGAAGGCATCCTGACCTCTTTCGCTAAGGAAGACGGCAAGGATACCTACGGTGCTACCGTTACTTCCATCACCAAGCAGGATGGTTCTAAGAATGTTAAGCTGAATCCGGCTGAGGAGTCTTTCACCAAGATTTCCAAGGATTATGGTTCTCTGAAGAACAACAAGGTTAAGGTTCTGTACAAGGATACCGACGAAGTTTACGGCGTATTCGCTCTGACCGACTCCAACAAGGTTGTTAACGGCCTGCTGGGCGATTTCGGCGATGACGGCGACAAGCTGAAGCTGGACGGCACCAAGTACACTGTTGGCACTGCTACTACCGCTGCTTCTATCGGCTCTGATGCAGCTAAGCAGGCAACTGCTGACAAGACCAACCTGGTTAAGGTTGACGGTTCTGCAGTTGCTACCAACCGCAATGATCTGGTTAAGTATGTTAAGAGCAACGTAAGCGGTCTGGCTAAGGCTTTCGACGCTTCCGCTATCTCCAACACTGACAACAACAAGATCAACCTGCTCGACATCAAGACCTTTGCAATCGCTCAGGTTACTTATGTTGGCTCTGATTACATCAACGTATCCTACAAGAACTCCAGCAACACTCAGAACTTCAGCAGCAAGCTGAAGGACGACGATGCTGTTTGGTACAATGGTATTGCCAAGGATGACTATGTTGCAGTTACTAAGGCTGTTAACACCTCCGCTGACAAGATTGGCGTAACCAAGCTGGACGTTGTTACCGGTAAGATTACCGGCACCAAGAATGCAATCACCGCTGCTGATTACAAGGTTACCGTTAATGGTACCACTTACGAGATGGCAGGCGTTACTAACTCTGACGCTGCTGACCTGACCCTGAATGCTACCGTATCCATCGTTGTTAAGGGCGGCTACTGCCTGCTCGTTGACGACGCTGACGCTGGCTCCAAGGATCTGGCTCTGATGACCGAGCTGTATCAGGAAGGCAACAAGTGGAAGGCTACCCTGCTGAAGGCTGACGGCTCTGAGGAGACTGTTACCCTGAAGAAGTCCGAAGCTATCAATGGCAATGACGTTGCAACTGCTGGCTACGGCAAGTTTGACGGTTCTACCACTGCTGATGCTGCTAAGATTAAGATTGTAACCTACACCAAGTCTGGTGATGAGTACAAGCTGAAGGTCGTTGGTGATACCATCAATGGCAGCGCGTACAAGGCTGGTTACGATGTTGTTACCCCGGTTGTTGCTTCTAACAATGTTAAGAACAATAAGCTGACCAAGGGTAGCGTATCTGCTATCAATGAGAATGCAGTTGTATTCGTACGTTACAAGACCGACAGCTTCAAGGTTGTTACCGGCAAGGATCTCCGTGACTGGAAGGAAGCTTCCGTATTCTCTTCTGTCGTTCTGGCTGACAAGAGCAATGGTGTTCCGTACGCTAAGGTTGTATATGCCGACCTTGGCTCCGATAACGTAAAGGGCGGCACCGACGTTAACTACGGTTACGTATTCGAGGCTACCAAGTCCACCGATGCTGACGAGACCGACTACAACGTATTCCAGATCTGGAACGGCTCCGAGACCATCGAGGTTTGGACCGAGGATGGCGATGATGTTGCACGCGGCGACGTTATCAAGTACTCCCTGGACGGCACTGTTGAGAACCACACCAAGATCAGCGTTGACAAGGTATTTGCTAAGGCTGACGGTACTACCGGCGTTGTTCTGAACGGCGATTACAGCGATAAGCTGGACGGCACTGCTTACTTTGCACCGGCTAACGGCGCTGCTAAGGTAAATAAGACTACCGCTGAGACTGCTGCTGCTCAGGCTGCAAACATTCTCACCTTCGACGACGATGATGATTCCATCATCCTGTTCGCTAACACCTCCGATGACGACAAGGACGGCACCGGCGTAGCTTCTGCTTCCGTTACCAACCTGAAGGATTACGTTCGTGAGGATGGCACTGATTACGTTACCAACGCAATCTACTGGGTTGAGAAGGACGCTCAGAACCAGCCGACCAAGACTAAGATCATGGTTATCGACACCGATAGCGAGCTGGATACTGGCGTATTCAACCTGCACTAAAAATAAGTTTTCCGCAATTCGCGCGATGACTTAAATTAAACCCCCGAGGAAATTTCCTCGGGGGTTTTCTGTTTCCCTTTCCTCGAAAAAATTCTGGAAAATTCAAAAGTTTTTCTTGCAATTTCGGAAAAATCGGCTATTCTATAACTCACATCAAAACACCATGCGAGTTTAGGAGGTAATTTTTATGGGATTCGAAGCAAATCGTCAGCAGGTATTCAGCAAGCGCATTGTGGATTTGCCGGACCAGCCGGACATGTCCGCACGCGATCTGAAAGCGTATTTTGACTCCTCGGCGGAGGAACTTCGTCAGTCGTTCAATGGGCTGTGCGATGCACTGATCGACTTCTCTGCGGCGGCCAAGATGGGTTACCACGAAAGCGCAGGCGTGCCGGCGCAGACCGTTCAGGGCGCGATTGAAAACGTGCAGAAGCAGGTGCGTGACGCATCGGTGGGCAAGTTGCCGAGCGGCTGTGTGGACGGCGACAAGCTGGCGCAGGACGTGCGCGACCGCTTCACTGCAATCGAGAATTCGGTACAGACGGAAGCCGCTACGCGCAGCAATATGGACGCCACCCTGCAGCAGAGTCTGGAACAGGCCGGACAGGTCCTGACCTGCAAGGCGGAGATTACCGCATCGCATTACGTCGGCGATGGTCAGGTCAACCGTAAAATCAAACTTGGCTATCGTCCGAAGGCCGTGCTGCTGTTCCGAGAGGGCTATTACACCAGTTACGGCAACGCAATGTACGGCGGTCTGGCAACCGATGGCTCTCCGGTTATGTACGGTGAACGCATTGCGCTGGGCATTACCGATGAAGGCTTTGAGGTCCTGCATAACTCCAGCTGTGCCATGAACCAGAATACCTGTGTGTATACCTACCTGGCCATTAAGTAATGGCAAAAGGAAAACCCCGAGAAAATTCTCGGGGTTTTCTATTTCTTAAGTTAAAACTTAAGATGCAGTTACAGTGATTGCGGTGTTAGCCGAACCCATGGTAAGAGTAAAGGTGTAGGTGTTACCAGCGGTAACGGCCTTGGTTGCCGGAGTAACGGTCGCGCCGTTAGAGCCAGCTACTGCTACATTAGCAGCAGAGGAACCAGCAGCTACCTTAACGGTAACAGTTACGGTCTCGCCAGCTACAGCAGAGGTCTTATCTGCGGTAGCGGTTACGCCAGCTACGCCAGAAACGGTCGGAGCAGCTACGGTGTGAGCAACAGCGTTGCCAGTAGCGGTTGCACCAGAATCCTGAACGTAGGACTGCAGCTTATTGTCGGAGTCAATGAAGATAGCCTTGATCTCATTGTAGCCAGACTTTACTTCGTAGAAGATAGCTGCATTAGCGTAGTCATCGCCGAAGGTCTTGGTGTAAGCAACAACGGAGTTGTTATCAGACTTCTCCTTGTCGTCGGTGTTAACGCCAATCTTAACGGTGTCAGAAGTGGTGGTCCAAGCGGTATCTACACCGTTAATAACCTGGCCATTGGTAGCAACGGTATCGGTGGTGGTGATGATGCGCTTATCCTCAACAGTCTTAACCTTAACTACCTGGAAGTAAGTAGAACCTACAGACGCGGTACCGGAAACTGCCGGCTCAACCTTAACGTCAGAGTTGTTTGCCTTAGCATCGGAAGCGATGATCGGGTACTCAACAAAGTCGCCACGGTATGCAGAGCAGGAAGAACCGTCAACGTTCAGGGTAACTTCCTCAGAGCCGTTCCAGATGGTCAGCTGAACAACAGTGTCGTCGCCGAGCTTGGTGTCGATGCGGTTGGTAACGTAACCGTAAGCGGTAGAGTCAGAACCGCCGGTCGGGAAGCTGCCGGTCTTAACTGCCAGAGCTACGATCTTGTTGTCGTCAACGATGTACTGTGCAGTCTGAGTAGCGGTCAGAGCAAAGTTGCCCAGATCCTTAGCGGTGTAAACCTTCCACTTATTGTCGGTGCCACCAACGTATACGAAGATGGAAGCATCGGAAGCAACAATGTGACGAACGCCATTCAGGGTTACAGTCTTAGCATCGCCGTTGAAGTTATCGCCAGAAGCAGCGGTAGTAACAGCGGTGTAATCCTTAGCGCTCAGGTCAACCTTGGAGTCGCTGGACTTCAGGTTGTAAGCGAACAGCTTGCCAGCTGCCTTGGTGGTGTCGAACGTGCCACCAGAAGTCGGCAGTGCAGCGCCGTCCTTCAGATCGTCAACGGTGGTAGTAACTTCAGAACCATCAGCCTTCAGCAGCTTAACGCGGGTATCGCCGAACTCGGTGGTACCAACGGTAGCAACTGCATAGTTGTTAAAGCCAGAGATCTTGTTGTAAGCAACGTAGTACTTGCCGTCTACGATCAGCTCGTAGGTGTCATCTACGTCGTTAGAGGTCAGAGCGGAATTGGTGAAATCAGTTGCTACTGCAGTGTTAGCAGAGAACTTGTACCAGTTGCCGTTTACACGAATCTGAGAATCGCTGGACTTGAATGCTTCGATCTTGCCCTCAACGGTCTCAGCCTTGGTGATGATGTTCTTACGCTCGGAGGACTGATAAGCCTCAACGTACTGAACCAGATCGCCAGCCTTGATGCCGTCGTATACTACGCAGTCATCCAGATCCTTGGTGCCGAGACCCTCGACGCCAATCTTGGAAGAAGTTACGGAAGAAACCTTGCCGAACTTGGAAGTGGTAACGTAAGCCTTAACGATCTTGTCGTCATCGTTAGCAACGAACTTGATAGCGTCGTTAGAGTTTACCTTGTAGTTGCGGGTGATGTAGGTAGCAACCTGAGCTGCGGTAGCACCGGAACCAGCAGTACCGATGGTATCAGCAGTAGTAGTGGTGTTAAAATTGGTAACGATTACATCATCATTGTCGGCATTAGAATGTGCAGCAACATCATACTTCTTGTCGTTGAACTTGATCTTGCCAGCGTCAGAGCAGGACTGCAGATCGCCCTTAACGATGTTGTAAACCTTGGTGTTGCCGGTTACATAGATACCGAAGATGGTGTCCTTAGCGTCCGGCTGGTTCTTGGTGCCGGTGTTGCCGTCCTTGAACAGTACGGAAACTTCCTCGCCAACATACTTGTTGTCGAAGTCAGCCTTGAACTGTGCACGTACAGAATGTACATTGGAACCAGAGGTCTTGTGCTCACCATCGATGGAGCCGGTAACAGAGATCTCGCCATCCTTAGCGGATACAATGCTGTTGTCGCCCTCGAAGGTACCGATCCACTTCTGCAGGCCCATGTACTTCTCGCCAACGGTCTTGTTGTCAGTGCCAAGCAGGGTTACGTTGGTGTAAGCATCGTCGCGCCATACAACGGTCGGGGTGTCGATGGTGTTGTAGATCAGCTGTGCAGCGTACTGACGCGGGCAAGCTGCGGTGAAGGAAGTGTTAACGTCCTCCAGCAGGCCGTTCTCGTCAGCCAGTGCGTTGGTCTTAGCAGCCCAGGACGGACCAGTCAGACCAGCCTTGGCTGCATCATAACCCAGGGTTACGAGCAGCATCTTAGCAGCTTCCTGAGCGGTTACCTTGTCGTTCGGGCAGAACTTGGTGTTGCTCTTACCAGCAATGATGCCCAGGGACTGGCAGTACTTGATGTAGCC
>ENA-OPSY01000257-OPSY01000257.1-human-gut-metagenome-genome-assembly--contig:-NODE-257-length-39570-cov-11.780438_pt1 | contig 39570 bp, 28 predicted proteins | sample MGYA00241464_ERZ501920 | MGnify/ENA primary metagenome ERZ501920 (study PRJEB25962, sample SAMEA2042396) | human gut metagenome | biome: human gut; feature: human-associated habitat; material: faeces...
CTTTTATCGCTAATCACCAATTTTTCAATCACTTAATTTTCATCGAACTCACGTTAATTTATAGCGTATGAGCAACTGTTTGTGAAGGAAGATTCAGATATGATTTATTTTTGCCCCTCTTTGAATGATTATCGGACTTTTTATAAAGTCGTATGCCAAAGATTTGGAACTTTTTGAATGATTAGAATACCCGTTTCTCTATTATTTTTAAGAACTTTGCCACTGTGAATTAGTTCGATGACTTTCGTTGGCTATAATTTTAAAATTAATAATAAAAAAGGATAGACATGAATTACACGAAAATGAAATTTGGTTTAAAGAAAGGGATAGTAGGTGTATGCATCTTGGGAGCAACACTGTTGTTTACTACCCCGCTTCCGGCACAAACGAATGGCAAATCCGGTAAAGGACTATACGAACTGTTTAGTACTAAACTGCCGGATGGGGCACAATGGGTAAAAGATAACAAGTATGTTCGGAAAGGAGGGTACTCAAAGAAGGCAGAAAACTATATATATGTAGGAGCTGCTAAAAGTCCCGCAGAAATGACTGGTTTATCTATTCCTATCCGAGAAAACCCGGGACCGGGTGAATATCGTTATATTACTTTTGCCTGGGTGAAATGGGGGGGAGAACAGATCGGAATGAAATTTCATGTTTCCGAAAAGTCAGCTAGTCAAAAAGGAAAGAAATATGATTTTACTTATATCGCCGGAGAACCAAAAGATTTGATAAACCAGTTGAAAGGTCTGGATCTTGGTGACAAGCCTGGACACTGGATGGTGATGACACGCGACCTTTGGAATGATTTCGGTAATATTACGTTAACCGGAATGTCATTTATTTGTCCTGAAAGACGGGATGCAGGTTTTGACGAAATCTTTCTGGCAAGAACGCAGGATGATATAAGAAATGCTCCGAAAGTACTTCCGAGTGAAATTGCAACAGCCGTTCCGGCAGTGGAGGAAGATGATGAGTTGATGTATGATGAGGCTGCATCAGATAGTATCGCTGCTGATCAGGGAGTACAAATCGACTGGGGAGCACAGATTAAGGCAGGTGGTACAATGATGTATCCATTGTATTTGTTGGGATTGATAGCTCTTGTAATTGCAATTCAGAGACTGATAACTTCGCGTCAAGGTCGCCTGGCTCCGAAACCTTTGTGCAAAAGTGTCAATGAATGTTTGGCAAATGGGGATTTGAAAGGAGCATTGGCTGCTTGTGACAAGTATCCTTCTACGCTAGCGAACTCACTGCGTTTTATTTTTGAGCATGTAAAAGCCGGGCGTGAGGCTGTAAGCCAGACGGCAGGTGACATGGCTGCACGTGATATTCGTACACATTTGGCACGTATATATCCTCTTTCTGTTATCGCTTCATTGGCTCCGTTAATTGGTTTGTTAGGTACTGTGGTCGGTATGATCGAGGCGTTTGGCCTGGTTGCTTTATATGGGGATGAAGGTGGTGCCTCTATTTTGTCTGATTCTATCTCCAAAGCATTGATAACAACTGCTGCCGGTTTGATTATAGCTGCTCCTGCCATTGCTTTATACTTTATTATCAAGAATCGTATCATGCGTATGGCTTCACTGGTAGAGGTAAAAGTGGAAGAAGTGATTACCAAATTGTATCTGGACAACAAGGAGGAAAAGAATGAGACTGAATTATGATGACGATGATAAGGTAGAAGTGCAAATGTCTCCTTTGATAGACTGTGTGTTCTTGCTGCTCATTTTCTTTTTAGTAACTACGATGATGAAAAAATGGGAAATGCAGATTCCGTTAACGCTTCCTACAATGACTTCAAGCCTTTCCACTACACGGGCAGGCGAGGAAGCGGTGATTATCGCAGTAGACGAAAAGAAGAATGTGTATCAGGTAGTAGGACACGATGCCTATTCGGGGGAAAGTATTTACTTGCCTGTAAAAGATTTAAGCGCTTTTCTTTCTGAATTACGCAATAGTCGGGGAGTGGAAACAAATATCGATGTGACGGCCTATCGTACTGTACCGGTAAGTACAGTAATAGAGATATTCGACCAATGTCAAATACAGGGGTTTACACATACACGTGTACGCCTTGGAAGCAAACCTTATTAAGCCTATGAGACTATCATTATTTAATAACGAGGATGAACCGGAAGTTTCCATGTCTCCTTTGATTGATTGTGTGTTCTTATTGCTTATTTTCTTTCTGGTATCTACCATGACGAAAGTGAAAAATAGGGATATTCCCGTTGATCTGCCAACTTCACAATCGGCCGTTAAATTGAAGCCGGATGATAAGCAGGCTATTGTAGGATTGGATGCCGATGGTAATTTTTATTGGGACGGGCAACCTTGTTCTACCAATTTTATGATGGAACAGTTACGGCAGACATGTATCACTGACCCGGGAAAGCGTATTCGCATTGATATGGACAGGCATACTCCGTTCGGACGTTTTGTAGAAGTGATGGATGCTTGCCAGTTTTATAACTTAACTAATATAGGAATCAGGACGTATGACGAAAACTACAACAGGGAGTAGCCGTCTGACGGTTATCCTATCATGGATGATAGCATTGATTTGTTTTGTGGGCGGAGCACTCTATATTTGGAAGATGCCGTCTCCGGATCAGGAGGTGATAGCTTTGCAAATGAAACAGCAGAAAAATCAAAAGTCCAGAAAGAGTTTGACGGAAAAGGTAAAACAGGAACAGGCACAACGGGCACTACCTGCTAATTATGCCAGACAGTTGGTAGAACAGTCGGAAGTTTTGGTAAAGAAGAATCTGGAAGAGCAGGTGAAGAAGTTTCAAACGATGGCTGGAACAATGAGACGGCGTAAAGACGATATGTTGGCGAAAGTGGAGAAAAGAAAACTGCCGTGGGGAGCACCTGCTGATGCGAATGATACATCGAAAGCACGGGCTATTCCTCGAGCAGGAAATCCGTCAGATAATGCTTCTGTCGAAGAACTTTATGCTGTATTACGTGACTATGAGGCTGAAATTCAACAAAGTCATTTGGCTGTGAGTGCTGCTAAACAGTCTTTATCCAAGGGACAGTCGTTTCCTGAAGTGTATAGTTCTTTGAAAGCGGGTAATTCACGTATGCCGAGTTTTGATGAATTGATAAGAATGCAGTCAAGGGATAGTGAGTGGGCAACTTCGGCAGGCAGTAATGCTAGTGGAGGATTGGAAATAAAGAGCACTGCTGATTTGAATAATTATCGTGGGTTGCTCGGACAAGCTACTCGTCAGGCAGGGTTGGCACAATCTCGTTTGGAAGGGTTGTTCGGGGCAGTTCGTCAGGCTGGTAATTTTGGAAACGGAATGGGACAAGGTACTGGCAGTCCGGGGAATGGAGGTCCCGGAGGCAATGGTAGCGGTAATGGGAACGGAACTGGTATGGGGATGGGAGGCAGTGGAGAGGTTTCTGCTTCTGGAGGCGGAAAGGGAACGTTCAGTGCTTATTCTGGATCGAAGTTGAGTAAGGAAATGGTGAAAGCACAAGCGTTGCCCGGACGGCGTTTCTCTAAAGATGTAGAACGTAAGGGATGGCTCTATATCAATACATGGTATATGATTGGACCGTGGGAGAGCTTCGGCCGGGAGGATTTTTCCATCGTTCATCCACCTGAAGTTTCTATTGACTTTGATGCTGTATATACTGATGGACAGATAGGAACAGGAATTGCGGAAACGGATTCCGATCCGCTAAAAGTTATCGGAGACGAGGTACAGCTTGACGGGACGCTACGTTGGAAGTTTATGCAAAGTGAATCGATGCACAATGTGCCACCTGTGACTACCGGACATTCAACTTACTATGCTTATACCGAGCTTTATTTTGATGAAGCTACTACAATGCTGGTGGCTATTGGTACGGATGACAGCGGACGTGTATGGATTAACGGCAAGGATGTATGGCGTGACTATGGAACTAGTTGGTATAATATTGATGAACATATCGCTCCTTTTCAGTTTCGACAGGGGTGGAATAAAGTTTTGGTCCGGCTGGAAAATGGAGGTGGCGGGCCGTGTGGGTTTAGTTTTTTGATTATTCCTCAAAGTAAATAGATAGATGTGTGTTTAGTTTTAATAGAAAGATTGTTTAAGGATTAATTATTGGTAGAAGTTATGTGAAGGCTTTATGTGCCTTCCACAACTTTCTTTTTATGAATTTGATGGAACATGGTACATATAGGTCAGTTGATACAAAAAGAATTATACCGTCAAAATCGGTCTATTACTTGGTTTGCGGAGCAGTTATGTTGTTCTCGAAGTAATATTTATAAGATTTTCTCTCATTCTGATATCAATACTATGTTACTTCTCAAAATATCAGTGATTCTTCATTGTAATTTTTTTCGATATTATTCGGATACTTTAGGAGATATTGAAAAAATGTAAACTTTTTGGGTACACGGTTTTCTTTTTTATTCTGCTTATTTTCCTTATCTTGTCACTGTTAATTAAAAACAGATGTGTTATGGATGTTCAACTTTGTAATTTGATAAAGAGTTATTGTATCTGACAGTATGTGAGGCTGATAGTTTTAAGAATATGTGACGTAAGTTTTGGTAAGATGAAAGAAGGTAAACAAAAGTGCCGGATATTGAAGACAATCCGGAAACAGATAGCGGAAGCGAATGACATAAAGCTTGTAACATCTAAATGTAGATATCGGGGAGATTGCCTAGGTACATGTCCAAAATGTGAAGCTGAAGTCCGCTATTTAGAAGAGCAACTTCTTTTTCGTCAAAGAATAGGACTGGCTGTCAAAATAGTAGGTGTTTCGTTGGGAATGTCTACTATGGGGACTACTTCTTTATATGGACAAAAGGTGGGAGAAGATAGTTTGAAGAACAATTGTACTATGCTTCCACAAGTAGAGGTCGTAGGACGGAAGACTGTTAAGAAAGTTTCGATTGTTGCTGGAGGAATTGTTCTTGTTTCACAAGATAGACATTCTGTTTCTGTAGAAGGAATAGTAATGGATAAATGCGGTCATCCGATAATAGGAGCAGAAATTGTTGAAAAAGGAACTGCTCATAGGACGCTTTCTGACCTCAATGGGCGATTCATCCTTCAAATATCCGGAAAGAGAGCAGTTTTGAAGGTTAATTACCCCGGTATGAAAACGAAGAGTGTGAGAGTAAGGAAGAGAAAGGTCAAGGATATAAAAGTCGTGTTGCATAAGAGTCGCAGAGTATGGGACGAAATACTATAAAAACAATTAGGATATGAATTTAGTATTATTGAATTTTGTTTGGAGCGGTGTCCTTAATAGGAGAAAGCTTTATCCGTTCTTTCCGACTATGCTCATTACTTGGATTCTGATGTTTGCCGGAAGTTTCGGGCTTGAATACTTGACCGTGAGATGGATCTTTAAAGATAAGAGCCGGGCAGTGATGTGGGCGATACTTAGTGGAAATGTTTTGAGCTATTGCTTCATTGTAATTTCTTTGCTTGTTAAATACTGGATTAAATAAAAGTTCGAAAGTTATGGCTGTATTCTATCTTATTTCCGTTTTATCCATATTAATAGTGTTTATTGTGCCTTGCATTATTGGTACTAGATATATGATAAAAAAACAAATAGCATGGCACATTCAGATTCTTTGGTTATTATTGATTGTATTGACTAGTTATGGTGGGCTTGTAGTTTGTATGCTTTATAACAAGGATATCTGATAGTTCTTTCCTCAAAAAGACAATTTTTTATATGTTGAATGATTTTTGTACGGTTTTGACGCATTTTAGGACGTTTCTGTCCTAAAAAGGATGCATCTTTGTTTCCTGAATAATAACCACGAAAAACTGTATAATTAATGAACTTTAGAAAAATTTCTTTTTGGGTATTAAGCTGTGTTTTCAGTATTAGCATGGCAGGATGTAAATCAGGTAAGAGTAACAATCAGAATGAAGCAATTACCGATAGTGTATGGACAAAGTCAAAGGTTATTGAGACTATTAAGAAAGTAAATGACTATTGGCAGGCGGAGAATCCGGAACCGGCATTTGCCTTTTGGCATCCGGCTGCTTATCATACCGGAAATATTGCAGCTTATGAAGTAACCGGTAATGAGACTTACAAGAAGTATTCGGAAGCATGGGCTGAAAAGAATCAATGGAAAGGAGCTACTTCTGATGATAAATCCAAGTGGAAATATAATTATGGTGAAACGATGGAACATGTTCTCTTCGGAGATTGGCAGATTTGTTTCCAGACTTATATTGACTTGTATAACATGGACCGTGAGCCGGCAGAGTATAAAATAGCCCGTGCCAAGGAAGTGATGGAATATGAAATGTCAACTCCCAACAATGATTATTGGTGGTGGGCAGACGGATTGTATATGGTAATGCCGGTGATGACCAAACTTTATAAGGTTACAGATAATCAGCAATATTTGGATAAACTCTATGAGTACTTTACTTATGCTAAAAATCTCATGTATGATGAGGAGAGTGCCCTGTTTTATCGCGATGGAAAATACATCTACCCGAAACATAAGACAAATCAAGGATTGAAAGACTTTTGGTCTAGGGGTAACGGTTGGGTGTTTGCAGGTTTGGCTAAAGTTTTGCAGGACCTGCCCGAAAATGATGCACATCGTGCTGAATATATTACCATATACCAGGCTATGGCTAAATCATTGGCTACTGCACAACAGGAAGAGGGATACTGGACTCGTAGTTTGTTGGATCCGGTGCAGGCTCCGGGACGTGAAACAAGTGGGACAGCTTTCTTTACCTATGGGTATCTTTGGGGTGTGAATAATGGATTTTTGGATAAATCAACTTATGAACCTGTTATAAAACAAGGTTGGAAATACTTGACTGAAATAGCCTTGCAACCCAATGGAAAGATAGGCTATGTACAACCAATCGGTGAAAGAGCAGACCAACATAAGAATGTAGGACCGGAGACGACTGCGGACTTTGGGGTAGGAGCTTTCCTGTTGGCGGGTTCTGAAATGGTGAAATATCTGAATAATTAAAATTGTTTTTTATATTTGAATGTAATGATGAAAAATAAAAATATCCTGGTCTTCATTTTATTGTGTGTGTTCAGTACAGTAACTTATGCTAAAAAGGGGAAGGTAGAAAAGGAAATCAGTGACCGTGAATATTGGGCACAGATGGCATATAAGATTGCTGCTCCTGTATTGAGTAATATGAGCAAAGGGGAGTTGAAGAAAAATATGCAGGTGGAAATCAGTCCGACATGGGATGGACGCAGTAAGGATGTGACCTACATGGAGTGTTTCGGGCGTCTGATGTCCGGTATTGCTCCCTGGCTTTCCTTGCCCGACGATGATACGGAAGAGGGTAAAATGCGTAAGCAATTGCGGGAATGGGCTTTAAAGAGCTACGCACATGCTGTTGACCCGGATAGCCCTGATTATCTCTTATGGAGAAATGAAGGACAGCCTTTGGTAGATGCAGCTTACATTGCCAGTAGTTTTCTTCGTGCTAAAGATCAGCTTTGGGAACCGCTGGATGAAGTGACAAAACAACGTTATATTAAAGAATTTCAGTTGTTGCGTCGGATTGATCCTCCATACACTAACTGGCTATTGTTTTCGGCTATGATTGAATCTTTTCTGATGGAAGCCGATGCACAATACGATTTGTTCCGCATTCATACGGCTGTTCGAAAAGCGGAAGAATGGTACGTCGGTGATGGCTGGTATTCGGATGGAGAGACTTTTGCATTCGATTACTATAATAGTTATGTGATTCAACCTATGTTTGTACAAGTAATGCAGACTGTCAACGATCATAAAGTAATATTGCATGACCGTAGTTTGGAGATGCAAAAGAAAACGGAAGATTTGGCTAAAAAACGTATGCAACGTTTTGGGATGATTTTGGAACGTTTTATATCTCCTGAAGCATCTTTTCCGGTATTCGGTCGTTCTATGACTTATCGTTTGGGAGTTTTTCAGCCATTGTCGATGCTTTGTTGGAAAGAAATGTTGCCTGAAGAGCTTCCTGAAGGGCAGGTTCGTAATGCATTAACTTGCGTCATGAAACGTTTGTTTGCTGTTGATGGTAATTTCAATGAGAAAGGATTTTTGCAATTAGGCTTTGCCGGGCATCAGACTGGGTTGGCGGATTGGTATAGTAATAATGGAAGTATGTATATTACATCAGAAGTATTTCTACCATTAGGACTTCCTGCCAATCATTCCTTTTGGACCGCAAAACCTCAAGACTGGACCTCTAAAAAGGCGTGGAGTGGACATGAATTTCCAAAGGATCATGCAATACATTATTAAATGAAGAAATTTTTATTTACTATAGGACTGTTGGTTGTCTCTTTTGCAACTCTGTGGGGACAATTCAAATATGTGAAAGTGGATGCGCCATTTTCAATGAAGCCAATAAAAGAGTTTATATATCCTGATCAAGATTTCTCCATTGTAAATTATGGTGCTGTAAAAGGAAGAGAGGCGGATGTTTCTGATGCAATTGCGGGTGCTATAGCTGCTTGTAATCAGGCAGGAGGCGGGAGAGTAGTTATACCTGAAGGAGAATGGTTGACCGGACCAATCCATCTCAAGAGTAATGTAAACTTGTATTTGGCTGAAGGGGCGGTACTACGTTTTATGGATAATCCTTCTCATTATTTGCCAGCCGTAATGACGTCTTGGGAGGGGATGGAATGTTATAACTATTCACCTTTGATTTATGCTTTTGAATGCAAGAATGTGGCTATTACAGGAACAGGTATGTTAAGTCCGAAGATGGATTGTTGGAAGAAGTGGTTTGCCCGTCCTAAGGCTCACATGGATGCACTTAGAAAGTTGTATACGATGGCGTCCAAAGATGTACCTGTTGAAAAACGACAGATGGCGGTAGGTGAGAATCATCTTCGTCCGCATCTGATACATTTTAATCGTTGCGAGAATGTACTGCTTGATAGTTTTAAGATTCGTGAAAGCCCCTTTTGGACGATTCATATGTATATGTGCAATGGCGGGATAGTACGTAATCTGGATGTTAAAGCGCATGGACACAATAATGACGGTATTGATTTGGAGATGACTCGTAATTTTCTAGTGGAGGATTGTACCTTTGACCAAGGTGATGATGCGGTGGTGATTAAGGCTGGTCGTAATCGTGACGCCTGGAGATTGAACACTCCGACTGAAAATATTGTAATTCGTAATTGTAATATTCTGGAAGGACATACTTTATTAGGGATTGGCAGTGAGATTTCAGGTGGTATTCGCAATGTGTATATGCATGATTGTAAGGTACCACAATCTGTACGACGACTTTTCTTTGTGAAGACAAATCATAGGCGAGGAGCGTTTGTTGAAAATATTCACATGGAAAATATAAGAACAGGGCATGTGCAACGTGTATTGGAAATAGATACAGATGTACTCTATCAGTGGAGGGAGCTTGTTCCTACTTATGAAGAACGTATTACTCGTATTGATGGCATTTATTTGAAAAATGTGATTTGTGAGTCTGCTGATGCGATATATGAGCTAAAGGGAGATGCAAAATTGCCTGTCAGAAATGTGGTTATAAAAGACGTACATGTGGATAAGGTGAACGATTTTGTGAAAAAAGTCCATAACGTTAAGAACGTAAAGGAGGATAATGTGACATACGGTTCATTGAGGGAATGAATGGCCTATTGTATTATAATGACAGATTTAAAAAATTACACTAACTAACCTTTATTATATATGTTGGTCCCGTCAATACTGTAAAATGTATTGGCGGGATTTTTTTATAATGAATAAAAAAATCGCTGTTAAAAAGTAAGATTTAAACTATATTGAATGAATATTGTCCTGTTTTGACCGATTTGAAGACCTTTGTATAAAAAGAATATCTCATCTTTGCAATGCATTTAGTTTTCAATAGGTAATAGTTTTAGTTTTTAGGTAACACATCGATTGGTTTGCAAATTCGCTGTCGGTCTGAATGGAAACATTGACCGATGGTGGATTTATTTGGAAATAGTATTGTATCATGAAAACAATAGATTAGAAAATGAAGAAACCTTTATTGTATTTGCTTATTTTATTAGTGACTGTTTTCAGCACTTCCTGTTCCCAATCTTCGAAAGAGACATTTGAAATAGGGGACAAGACATTTTTACTTAACGGAAAACCGTTTGTGGTAAAAGCAGCCGAAATTCATTATCCCCGTATACCAAAAGAGTATTGGGAGCATCGTATCAAAATGTGTAAGGCATTAGGTATGAATACCATTTGTCTTTATGTCTTTTGGAATTTTCATGAGCCGGAAGAGGGAAAATATGACTTTACTGGTCAAAAAGATATTGCGGCTTTCTGCCGGCTGGCGCAGGAAAACGGAATGTATGTGATCGTTCGTCCCGGACCGTATGTTTGTGCAGAGTGGGAGATGGGTGGATTGCCTTGGTGGTTGTTGAAAAAGAAGGACATCAAGCTTCGTGAACAGGATCCGTATTATATGGAGCGGGTGAAATTATTCATGAACGAAGTGGGTAAACAGCTTGCTGATCTTCAGATTAGTAAAGGTGGTAATATCATTATGGTACAGGTTGAGAATGAATATGGATCATTCGGAATAGACAAACCATACATTGCCGAAATACGTGATATTGTAAAGCAAGCAGGTTTCACAGGAGTTCCTTTATTCCAATGTGACTGGAATTCGAACTTTGAGAATAATGCATTGGATGATTTGCTTTGGACAATCAACTTTGGTACAGGGGCTAATATTGACGATCAATTTAAGCGTTTGCAAGAACTCCGTCCTGATATTCCGTTGATGTGTAGTGAGTTTTGGTCCGGATGGTTCGATCATTGGGGAGCGAAGCATGAGACACGTAGTGCGGAGGATTTGGTAAAAGGAATGAAAGAAATGCTTGACCGGAATATTTCATTTAGTTTGTATATGACTCATGGAGGTACTAGTTTCGGACATTGGGGAGGAGCAAATTTCCCTAATTTCTCTCCGACGTGTACGTCTTATGATTATGATGCTCCCATCAATGAATCAGGAAAAGTCACTCCCAAATATTTTGAGGTACGCAATTTGTTAAGTAACTATTTACCCGAAGGCGAGTCATTGCCGGAAGTTCCGGATTCTGTTCCGACTATTGCCATTCCGTCATTCAAGTTGGATGAAGTGGCGATACTGTTTGATAATTTGCCGGAGCCAAAGATTAGTGAAAACATTCAGTCAATGGAGGCGTTCGATCAAGGATGGGGAAGTATTCTGTACCGGACTACACTACCGGCATCTAAAGAGGAACAGACTCTGACAATCACAGAGGCTCATGACTGGGCGCAAGTTTTCTTGGATGGCAGGAAGTTAGCTACGTTGAGTCGTTTAAAAGGTGAAGGTACGGTTATTCTTCCTCCAATGAAAGAAGGGGCCCAGCTGGATATTTTGGTAGAAGCAATGGGGCGTATGAATTTTGGTAAAGGCATTTATGATTGGAAGGGTATCACTGAAAAAGTGGAAGTCCAGTCGAATAATGGTGTTATTACTTCATTGAAGAACTGGAAAGTTTATAATATTCCGGTTGATTATGCTTTTGCGCAAAATAAGAAATTTGTAAAACAGGATAATCCCCAGAAATATCCTGCCTACTATCGGGGAACCTTTACGTTGGACAAAACAGGTGATACATTCTTGAATATGACTAACTGGAGTAAAGGTATGGTTTGGGTGAACGGTTATGCTATTGGACGTTACTGGGAAATTGGGCCACAACAAACCTTATATGTGCCGGGATGTTGGTTGAAGAAAGGAGAGAATGAAGTGATTATATTGGATATGGCTGGTTCTGTACAGCCACAGACAGAAGGATTACAACAACCTATTCTTGACAACCTGTGTGTACACGGTGCTGCTTATGCACATCGTAAAGTTGGTGAGAATTTGGATTTAGCAGGAGAAAAACCTGTTTATGAAGGGACTTTTAAATCCGGTAATGGTTGGCAGCATGTGAAATTTGGAAAGGAAGTGGAAACTCGTTTCTTTTGCCTTGAAGCATTGAATGCTTATGATGGAAAAGACTTTGCAGCTATTGCAGAATTAGAATTGTTAGGAGCCGATGGTAAACCTTTGTCACGTCAGCATTGGAAGGTTATTTATGCAGATAGTGAGGAAACTGAAGAGGCAAATAACATTGCAACGAACGTGTTTGACTTACAGGAATCTACTTTCTGGCATACTAGCTACTTTTCAGCTGCTAAACATAAATTTCCACATCAGATTGTGATTAATCTTGGTGAGGATAAGATAGTCACGGGATTTTCTTATTTGCCAAGAGCGGAAGCCGACAAGACGGGAATGATAAAGGATTATCGGGTATATTTGAAGATGACGCCTTTTAAACTTTAAGAAAGGGTAATTATATGTTTGTGATACGTACTTGAGATATTTAAGTCAAAGGTTAATTATTAAGTTTGTTCATTAAGTTATAGGAAAGTAAAAGAATAACTTCCACGTGAGTGAAGGTTTTCTTTTACTTTTCTTTTTTTATAATAGTTGAAATCATAAAGTAGCTTACTTTTGTTCTTTCTCTTATATTATATAATCAAAAATAACTAGTGATGCAAAAAATGAATAAAAATGGATTTAGCCAATGTGCCGGAGCGTACATTGAGCGTTTGCGAAAAGAAGGGCGATATTCTACCGCTCATGTTTATAAGAATGCTCTTTTTTCTTTTAGTAAGTTTTGTGGAACATGGAACATATCGTTCAGGCAAGTCACCCGGGAGTGTTTACGATGCTATGGACAGCATCTTTACGAGTCCGGGTTAAAGCTCAATACAGTTTCTACTTATATGCGTATGTTGCGTAGTATCTATAATCGGGGAGTAGAAGCGGGAAGTGCCCCTTATGTTCCCCGGTTGTTTCATGATGTCTATACAGGCGTGGATATCCGGCAAAAGAAAGCATTGCCTGTGACCGAATTGCACAAACTACTGTATGAAGACCCGAAATCCGAACGTTTGCGTCGTACGCAGACGATTGCAGCTCTGATGTTTCAGTTCTGTGGAATGTCATTCGCGGATTTGGCGCATTTGGAGAAATCGGCTTTAGACCGGAATGTGCTTCAATATAACCGTATCAAGACTAAAACACCTATGAGCCTGGAAATTCTGGAAAGTGCAAAAGAGATGATGAATCAGCTTCGAAGCAATAAACCCGTTCTTCCTGATTGTCCCGACTATTTATTCGATATTCTGCATGGTGATAAGAAGCGGAAAGATGAAAAAGCATATAAAGAATATCAGTCTGCTCTTCGTCGTTTTAATAATTCTTTGAAGGATTTGGCGAGAGTGTTGCGCCTGAATTCGCCCGTCACTTCATATACCTTCCGACATTCTTGGGGCACTACTGCCAAGTATCGCGGAGTTCCGATTGAAATGATTAGTGAATCGCTGGGACACAAATCTATTAAAACCACACAAATATATCTGAAAGGCTTTGGATTAAGAGAACGCACAGAAGTGAATAGAAAGAATTTATCTTACGTTAAAAATTACAATGTAAGTAGGTGATAGATAGACAAAGCTTTAATAATCAGTATTTAAATGTATCCGTTACTTCTTAGGTAACGGAATCAAATGTGACGCAAAGATAGACAAAAATATAAATAGCAAACAAATATTCTCCCATTTTTTTTCGTTTTATCTGATGCATACGGCAAAAAAAAATCCGAACATGAAATAATCATATCTTCATGCCCTATGATTTATATGTCCTGTTTTAAAAAGAATTTTCCCCTTCGCTAAAGGCAAAAACTCTTCTACCACTGTAATTGTCGATGTTTTTCTCTGTTCTCATTCCGATTGGTCTTGATTGTGTGTTTTCCGTTACCTAAGAAGTAACAGAATTATATAAGGTAAAAATAGTGGATTAATCAAAAAAGTTTTGAGAATATCTCTATTTAAAAGTATAACATACAAATAAAGATGAAACAAACTAAAGCGGCTTTTAGGAATAAGCCATTTATTTCGTTAAAAGGTAGTATTCTATTTCTGATACTCATTCCGATGAGCGGTCTGGTTCACGCGCAATATTCCATGGGAACAACGGGGCAGTTGATGATACCTACCGCTGAAATGCAGGAGACCGGTACATTTATGGGAGGAGTCAATTTCTTACCCGAGCAAGTTACTCCATCGGTTTTCAGTTTTCCTACCATGAACTATTTTGTAGATATGACTCTTTTCTCTTTTATCGAATTCACTTACCGGATGACATTACTCAAAATGACAACCGGTACAGGCAGAACGGGTTATCATAATCAGGACCGTTCTAATACGATTCGTATTCGTCCGCTAAAAGAAAGTCGCTATTTCCCAGCTGTTGTGATTGGTGGAGATGATCTTTTGACGGAGAAGAAGACTCCGTATTGGGGAGCTTATTATGGTGTGTTGACAAAGACTATCGGATTTCGTTCGGGAGACCAATTGGCTGTAACGGCCGGATGGTATATTCATCAAGGTGATTGTCGTGTATTTAATAAAGGACCTTTCGGAGGTGTCCGCTATACGCCTTCTTTTTGCAAAGAATTGAAGTTGATGGTGGAATATGATACGCGTGGATGGAATATGGGTGCTGCCATGCGCTTTTGGAAGCATTTGTCCGTCAATGTGTTTACTCGTGAATTTACATGTGTTTCCGCCGGTCTGCGGTATGAATGTACATTAATGCATTAAAAGAAGATGAAAAGGATTGTTAGTGTGACCGCTGTTTTTCTCTGTGGTATTTCTTTGTTACAGGCACAGCCAGTTCGTGTGAGTGAGACACTGAAAGAGTTGGATATGGAGAATATTTCAGTTGTGGAGAAAAGTGACACGATAACTGCGGCTTTTGAGACTTCTGCTTATAGAGGTATTTATAATGGAATCGGTATTGCCATACGCCATTTGGTCGCTATACCGGAAATACCGACTTTGCAGCTACTTATATTAGATAATGCCTTACCACAATTATGCATAACCATCCCTGCAGAATTGATTCAAAAATATCAGTCCGGCGAATGTACGTTGGATGAAGTGTATCGTAAGATGGGGATGACTACTTCTACCGAAACTGCTGTGCGTCAGCTGAAAGGTGTAAAACGAAAAGAAAGTTCTTTCAGTAAGGTAGATTTTGTGATATATCCCAACGTGATGTTAGTCAATAATGTAACTTATAAGTTGTATAAAGCGGCTCTCGAGTTGCAACCTGCCGTGGAAATGCAATTATGGAAAGGCGCCTCGCTACGGATGCAGGTTTCTTTGCCTGTTGTAAGTAATGAAGATGGCAAGTGGAACTGCGTTCGCCTGGGATACATGACTTTTCGTCAGGATTTTCGCTTGGCTAATCATTGGAAAGGATACCTCACAGGCGGTAGTTTCTCGAATGACCGTCAAGGACTTGCAGCAGGCATCGGCTATTTTTCAGCAAATGGTCAGTGGACGGTAGAAGGTGGAGGAGGAATAACCGGCTCTGCTCATTTCTATGGTAGCGAATGGAAAATGAGTCAATGGAAAAGAGTCAATGGACAAATTAGTGTAGGATATTATATTCCGGAAGTGAACACCTTGGTGAAAGTAGAAGGAGATCGTTTTATTTATGGCGATTATGGGGTACGCGGAACTCTTTCACGCTACTTCGGCGAATATATTGTAGGTATATATGGTATGTATACAAATGGAGCAACGAATGCAGGATTCAACTTTTCTATTCCATTACCGGGAAAGAAACGCAAGCGACATCTGCTACGGGTAATGCTTCCCGAATATTTTGCTTTTCAGTATGATATGCGTAGCGGGAATGAATATGCCCATCGTTCGTTGGGCGAAAGTTATAGTGTTGAACCTAAGTCGGCAGAGAATTCACATTTCTGGCAGCCGGATTATATTCGATATTATTTGATTAAAACGAGTGAGAAGTGAAACATGATTGATATTTTAACTAGTATTTTTAACAAAATTGAAACATTATGAAAAGTGTAAAATGGTTTTATGTGGGTGTCATGGCAATAGCCTTGGGTATGTTAACTTTTGTGACAGTAGCCTGTCACGATGATGATGACGATCCGAAACCGCTAGAAGGGGAAGTAATTGAAACTCCAAAACCGGTAGTGGAGTATTACATTATGGGTACGGTGACTTCCGGAGGAAAAGCAATGAATGGGGTAAAGGTAAAAGTGGGTAGTAAAAATTACACAACCGACTCGAATGGTAAGTTCTCTGTTACAGAAAGTGCTACAGGTACTTATAGTATTGAAGCGTCTTCTAATGGATATCTTTCACAGAAAACGTCAGTTGTCATTGCAGAGAATGCAGAGAATCGTAGTGTGGTAACGGTAGCTCTGGCTCTGACAAAGGAGAGTCGGAAGGAAACTGTGTCAGTAACTGCAGAAGAAGAAATTAAAGTAGAGGATAATAGTGAATCTAATACTACCATTGAAGATCCGGGAGAAGTTGCTCCGGAAGCAGTGGTAGAGGATAAACCACTCGTGAAAGTCGAATTGGCAATACCGGCAGGTGCAATTGATACAGAAGCTAGTGCAAGCCTTATTAGTGATGGGAATGTTGGCATTAGTGTAACAACCTTTGTTCCTGCTCCTGCAGAAGTGACTACTGAAGTGAAGGCTGAAGAAGTGAATCAAAATATAGAAAAAAGCATTCCTTTAGCTGCTGCTAAATTTGAACCGTCTGGTTTGAAATTTAAAAATGATGTTACGATTTCTATTCCTAATCCTATCCCTGGAATAACATTTGCTGATGCTGATATGATACTTACTTATCAGAATCCAGATACAGGAGAATGGGGAGATGCAAAAGATAATGATGGAAATGTAATTAAAAATATATCTTCTACTACAGAAAATGGAGCTGTCACTGCATATACAGCCCAAGTCGATCACTTCTCTGCTTATGCAATAGAAAATAAAGTATACAGCAAGATTAGTAATGAAACTGTGACAACTAATATTCTAGGACAAGCTAGTCGTGATAATAGCGAGAATGCTAAAGCAGTGACTGGTATTGAACTGAAATATAAGGAAAAGTCTGGTTGGGACTATGATAAGAATGATGCTGGTCTTGTTGCTGAAGTTAAATCGCAATTAGGAGCTACTACTAGTGAGAGCGATACAAAAACGGTGAATGCAATGGTTGCTTTCATGAAAACTCGTATGTTCTCATTAATGGGATCGGTATCTGGCATTACGGAAACTGAACGTGTTTATAACACTGTAAATGTAAACGGATACACCACTATGAGTTATACTTGCTATGCAAAAGCTCGTACTACCACGTTGACGGCTAATGTAAAGTTTAATGGTCAAAACAAGACGGTTTCGATTACAGCAACTCGTTATACCGGAACGGATCATCAATATAAGACGGTTACTTATAATCCGACACATAGCGGCGGTAAGGGTGGTAGTATTTAAGATGTTTTATAGTAAGGGGCTTGGATTCGTTTGTAGCATTGAATCCCTGCCTTAGCCGATTAGGAAAAAGTACAGAGGTACATCTTTACCTAATCGGGGCCACGCATCAGATTTTATTTTGATGCACATTTCCCTGAATATCAACTGTCTGTGAAGATCGTTGATATGATTTGAAACGATTCATTGAATCGATATGTAATATTTTTAATAAAACCCTTTTGAATATGTTCCTTTTTTAATAAACCCTTTGGGGCATATTCATATAGAGTATAGAGGGAGGAGATCACTGTGAAGCGGTCTCCTCTTTTGCTTTTTGAAAATATTGTATTACGCGAAGTAGTATTGCTAAAATCTGTCTTCCTTGGAGTGTTATTATATTCTTTTTGACTAGATTTGACTAGAAGTAATACCCTAAATTCACAAAACAACTTCCTTTGTCCGTCTGATTGGAATATCCCAACGATATTTCCAATGGTCCGAAGATGCTGTCCATTCCATAACCTGCACTAACACCGAATAATTGCTTGCCTTTCAATATATCGAAGAAATTACTATCCGTTAGCCCGTAGTTACCCGTCAGTGTGAGATAATGAATGGCTCCCATACGTTGTCTGAATTTAATAGACGCGATCATTATGGTGTTATCCATCAATTCCAGATTGGTGACCCCGGCAAACGGTAATTGCTGTGGAATATAGAAACCGGGTACGTCACCGCCAATGGCATTTTGCAGCGGATAAGGAAAATCTCTTCCGATCAGGATACGTCCATAAATGGAAGGAATGACGGAGAAACGGCGGGTCACAGGGATGACACTTGCCCACGAAGCATTCAATGCTGAAAATGGAGCATGGTCGTTGTATTGTGCCATGTTATCCGTATAAAGCGAATAGGCGGCTCTGAAGTCACTTCCTTTAGAAGGGAAGCGTCCTTTATCATAAGTATTATATTGCACTTGGGCAAAATAACTTAGAAAATGTTCCGATTCCACTTTCAGATCGGAGATTTCAGGTTTCTTGAACAGGAAATCTTTATACTTGTAATATTCAAAACGCAGACCGAGTCCGAAGCGGAAATTCTTGTACCATACATCGGAGAAACCGAATTCTGCCAGATGATATTTATACGTTGTATTATAGGCACGCTCACCTTCCTCGTAAATGTTGATATCGTTGTATTGGAACATATACGAGAAGTTGAAATTACGTTGCTGCATGGGTTCCAGCGTATAGTCTATGCGGGCAGCATATCGTTTACCCAATCGACCGGTAAGAGCCAGGCGGGAAGGAATATGAGTTTTGAGGTCTGCCGTTGCATTCACCAGCAAAGACGCGATTTCTTCCGAATCAAAACGGATGCCCAGATTGATTCTTCTTTCATATTTTTCCTGCAACAGGAAGTTGAGGTGATAACCTTCAGGAGTCTCTTTCAACGTATAGCTGGCACTGGAATAGGATTGACTACCACGTAATTGATACAAGGCCTGTTCTATTTGTTGAGTGGTAATGTCACTGTTTTCTTTCAGATTACATTTCTTCATCAGCCATTTTTTATCATCCACCTCTACACCGGAAAATGAGATGTCCGTCACATAAACTGTGCGTGCATTGGAAAGAGAAGAATAAGGGCCATGTTGCTTCGGAGTATAATCTTCGGTTATTCCTATCTTCTTTTTCAAGGCAAGCAACGAATTCCATTGTTCTTTAGCCGCTTCTTCGCCTCTTCGCATCAGAGTGTCGATGGCAGCCGGGGTAAAACTGGCGGATGAATATCCCTCCACATTGACACGGATATAAGTGTCTGTGAGGTCTACATTTTTTTCATGGTTAGACTGGCAGGTGATGTCTACAATCTGTCCCAGAATATCGGGGACGCTGTTGAGCTTGTCAGCCTTCTTCAAAGCATTCTGCACGTCTACTCCGATAATAATATCGGCTCCCATGGCTTTCACAACATCTGCCGGATAGTTGTTTACAATGCCGCCGTCCACTAATACCATGCTGTCTTGCCGTACCGGAGTAAATACACCCGGAATAGCCATGCTGGCACGCATAGCGGTTGAGAGTATTCCGTCATGGAATACAATTTGCTCTCCATTGACAACATTGGCCGCTACACAAGCAAAAGGAATGGGAAGTTTATTAAAGTTGATGGAGTCATGATACCCCACAGTGAGATCTGAAAATAGGTTAGCCAGATTTTGCCCTTTCATGAGTCCTCCGGCAGCAGCATCCTTGGGAGTTTTGGTGAAAGGGATAGAGACTGTATATTTTTCAGACCGCTCACGATCAGTCAATGACATGGCACTTCGTTTGATACGGTCGCTCAACAGGAATGTCCAATCTTGTTTTCGTACCATGCTGTCCAATTGTTCCGTAGTATAACCGATGGCATACAGACCACCTACGATAGCTCCCATACTGGTGCCGGCTATATAGTCAATAGGAATTCCGGCTTCCTCAATTACTTTCAGTGCTTTGATGTGTGCCATTCCTTTGGCACCGCCGCCGCTTAGAACGACACCTACCTTTTTCCTTTGCTCTTGAGAATGCAAAGAAAAAGGCAATAAGATGCCAATTGATAAAACTAATGTTGAAAAGATTTGTTTTTTCATTAGGATGTGGTCTAGTGTTGATGTTTAATATAATACAAATGTAGAGCATAATTTGTTTAGTTGTTGAAATGGGAACTAAAAAAAATGTTCCAAAAGTCGGAAATGTGGATAATTTCTACACAATACGGTGGATTTCCACACTTTCCACAAAAAGAGGAAAAAATGTAATGCTTTGATTGTAAGCGAATAATGTGTGTAGCGCATTTTTGGTATATGAATTGCATAATAGAGTATAGAACAAACATAAGTTAAATTAAATAATAAGATTCGATATGAGATTATTCTTTTCGAAACATGAGTTGAAACTGAGGAGAAAGAGAACCATTGCTGCTATTATATGTATGGTAGTTGTGTTGGGTGTGTACTGGATACTGACCCGACCTCAGAAGGCTGCGCCGGAAATGCCGACAGTCATTGTTGAACCGGTAGTAAAAGACGACGTAGAGATATACGGAGAATATGTGGGGCGTATTCGTGCCCAACAGTTCGTCGAAGTACGTGCCCGTGTGGAAGGTTATCTGGAAAATATGCTTTTTGCCGAAGGTACATATGTCAATAAGAATCAGGTTTTGTTTGTAATCAACCAGGACCAGTATCGTGCCAAAGCAGATAAAGCCAGAGCGCAATTGAAAAAAGACGAAGCGCAGGCTTTGAAAGCGGAACGTGATTTAAAACGTATCCGTCCGTTGTTTGAACAGAACGCTGCAAGCCAGTTGGACTTGGATAATGCGGAAGCCGCTTATGAAAGTGCCGAGGCAACGGTAGCCATGAGCGAGGCGGATTTGGCACAGGCTGAACTGGAATTGGGTTATACCATTGTTCGTTCGCCCTTATCGGGACACATTAGTGAAAGAAATGTGGACTTGGGTACGTTAGTCGGTCCCGGAGGAAAATCATTGCTTGCTACCATTGTGAAGAGTGATACAGTATTGGTGGATTTCAGTATGACAGCACTCGATTATCTGAAGAGTAAAGAAAGAAATATTAATCTGGGACAGCAGGATTCTACCCGTTCCTGGCAGCCGAATATTACCATTACATTGGCAGATAATACCGTCTATCCATTTAAAGGATATGTGGATTTTGCCGAACCGCAAGTCGATCCTCAAACCGGAACTTTCTCTGTACGTGCAGAAATGCCGAATCCGAAACAAGTATTGTTGCCGGGACAATTTACAAAGGTGAAGTTGTTGCTGGATGTTCGTGAAGGTGCACTTGTTGTTCCGATGAAAGCCGTTACCATCGAAAAGGGCGGGGCATATATTTATACCATGCGCAAAGATAATGCGGTAGAGAAACGTTTTATCGAATTAGGACCGGAAGTCGGGAATAATGTGGTGGTAGAAAGAGGACTGGCAGAAGGAGAAATGGTGGTTGTAGAAGGGTTCCATAAGTTGACTCCGGGCATGAAAGTACGGGTCAGTGATCCGGAAGCCGAAGCTGGGGACAGTATAACTACGACAAAAAATGAAGTGACCGGAGTAGAAGAAAACACTACCGGAACGAAGGATAACGCGAAAGGAGAATAAACGATGAAAGTTACTTTTTTTATAGATAGGCCGGTCTTCTCGGCTGTAATCTCCATCGTGATTGTGATTGTCGGCATTATTGGCCTGACGATGCTTCCGGTGGATCAATATCCGCAGATTACCCCTCCGGTGGTGAAGATCAGCGCATCCTATCCGGGTGCCAGCGCACTTACCGTGTCGCAGGCAGTAGCCACTCCGATTGAGCAGGAAATCAATGGTACGCCGGGTATGCTTTATATGGAATCAAACAGTTCTAACTCCGGAGGTTTTTCGGCAACGGTCACTTTTGATGTATCTGCTGATCCGGATTTGGCAGCCGTTGAGATTCAAAACCGTGTGAAATTAGCGGAATCCCGTTTGCCGGCGGAAGTCATTCAGAATGGTATTTCAGTAGAAAAACAGGCTCCCAGTCAGTTGATGACGCTTTGTTTGACTTCTACTGATCCGAAGTTCGACGAAATTTATTTGAGTAACTTTGCTACTATCAATGTGCTCGATGTAATTCGTCGTATTCCTGGGGTTGGACGTGTATCTAATATAGGTAGCCGCTATTATGCGATGCAGATATGGGCGCAACCCGATAAGTTGGCAAACTTTGGGCTGACCGTACAGGATTTACAGAATGCATTGAAGGATCAGAACCGTGAATCAGCGGCCGGTGTATTGGGACAACAACCGGTGCAGGGACTGGATATTACCATTCCTATTACGACTCAAGGACGTTTGTCTACCGTAGGGCAGTTTGAAGATATTGTAGTGCGTGCCAATGCCAACGGGTCCATTATTCGATTGAAAGATGTGGCGCGTGTATCGTTGGAGGCCTCTTCTTATAACACAGAAAGTGGTATCAACGGCGAGAATGCCGCTGTGCTTGGTATTTATATGTTGCCGGGAGCAAATGCGATGGAAGTAGCCGAGAGGGTAAAAGAGGCTATGGATGAGATTAGCAAGAATTTTCCGGAAGGATTGAGCTATGAGATTCCGTTCGATATGACGACTTATATTTCCGAATCTATTCATGAAGTATATAAGACGTTGTTTGAAGCGTTGGTATTAGTTGTATTGGTGGTTTATCTATCCTTGCAGAGCTGGCGTGCAACGTTGATTCCGGTAGTAGCGGTGCCTATTTCATTGATCGGTACTTTCGGATTCATGTTGATTTTCGGTTTCTCGCTGAATATACTGACATTACTCGGATTGATTCTTGCCATCGGTATTGTTGTGGATGATGCGATTGTGGTGGTGGAAGGCGTAGAACATATCATGGAAACGGAACATCTAAGCCCATACGAAGCAACGAAGAAAGCGATGAACGGACTTGCTAGTGCTTTGATTGCCACATCACTGGTATTGGCGGCAGTGTTCGTTCCGGTTAGTTTTTTAAGTGGGATTACAGGGCAGTTGTATCGCCAGTTTACGGTGACGATTGTGGTGTCCGTACTTATTTCTACGGTAGTGGCTCTGACATTGAGCCCGGTGATGTGTTCATTGATTCTGAAGCCGGATAACGGAAAGAAAAAGAATATCGTTTTCCGGAAGATTAATGAATGGCTGGGCATCGGTAGCAATAAATATGTGGCTGCCGTAACTCGCACCATCAAGCATCCTCGCCGGGTTTTGAGTGCTTTTGGTATGGTATTGATCGCTATTATGCTGATTCACCGTATTATTCCGACCAGTTTTTTGCCTGTGGAAGACCAGGGATATTTCAAGATTGAATTGGAACTGCCGGAGGGAGCTACTTTGGAACGTACCCGTATCGTAACAGAGCGTGCCATTGCTTATTTGGAAAAGAATCCATATATTGAATATATACAGAACGTAACGGGAAGTAGTCCGCGTGTTGGAAGTAACCAGGGACGTGCTGAACTGACGGTGATCCTGAAACCTTGGGAAGAGCGGAAGAACACCACTATTGAGAAGATTATGGATACGGTGGAAAAACATTTGAGGGAATATCCCGAATGTAAAGTTTATCTGTCCACTCCTCCGGTTATTCCGGGACTGGGTAGCTCGGGAGGTTTTGAAATGCAATTGGAAGCCCGTGGAGAAGCCACTTTCGATAATTTGGTAGACGCGGCAGATACATTAATGTACTACGCATCCAAACGCAAAGAGCTGGCTGGTCTGTCATCTTCTTTGCAGTCGGAAATACCACAACTCTATTTCGATGTAGACCGTGACAAAGTAAAGATGCTGGGTGTGCCACTGGCTGATGTGTTCTCTACCATGAAGGCTTATACCGGTTCGGTGTATGTGAACGACTTTAATATGTTCAACCGTATTTATAAGGTTTACATTCAGGCGGAAGCTCCTTACCGGGAACACAAAGACAACATCAATCTGTTCTTCGTGAAAGCCTCCAATGGAGCGATGGTACCATTGACTTCTTTAGGAAATGCCTCCTATACCACAGGACCGGGAAGTATTAAACGTTTTAATATGTTTACTACGGCCGTTATCCGTGGAGCAGCTGCACAAGGATATAGTTCCGGACAGGCAATGGAGATCATGGAGCAGATTGCCCGTGACCATCTTCCCGATAATATCGGTCTTGAATGGAGTGGTCTTTCTTATCAGGAGAAGCAGGCGGGAGGTCAGACAGGTATGGTGATGGCATTGGTATTCCTGTTCGTTTTCCTTTTCCTTGCTGCTCAATACGAAAGTTGGACAGTGCCTATTGCCGTGTTGCTCTCTTTACCTGTTGCCGCTTTGGGAGCCTATTTAGGAGTCTGGGTTTGCGGATTGGAGAACGATGTCTATTTCCAGATTGGTCTGGTAATGCTGGTGGGACTTGCTGCCAAGAATGCGATTTTGATTGTAGAGTTTGCAAAAGTACAAGTTGATAAAGGTGAAGACTTGGTGCAATCGGCTATCTACGCAGCTAAATTGCGTTTCCGTCCGATTCTGATGACTTCTCTCGCATTCGTACTCGGTATGCTTCCGATGGTATTGGCAAGCGGTCCGGGGTCGGCAAGCCGGCAGGCAATCGGTACAGGTGTATTTTTCGGAATGATATTTGCCATTGTATTCGGTATCATTCTTGTGCCGTTCTTCTTTGTGATGGTGTATAAAACAAAGTCGAAAATTTTAAAACATAAGAAATAATGAAACGAAAGAAACTATATATTGCTATCCTGTTACTTGCCGGGGTCTTGACTTCCTGCAAGGTAGGGAAAAGCTATGTCCGCCCTGATCTTCATTTGCCCGACAGCTTGGAAAGAGCGCAAGACTCGATCAGTTTCGGCGATCAGGACTGGAGGGATATTTATACGGATGCTACCTTGAGAAGTCTGATAGAACGTGCACTGGATCATAACAAGGATATGTTGATTGCCGCTGCCCGTGTGAAAGAAATGGCAGCACAGAAACGTATTTCCACCGCTGCGTTACTTCCGGATATCAAAGGAAAAGTAACGGCAGAACGTGAACTCGAAAATCATGGAGGAGATGCTTTCAAGAGATCAGAGACCTTTGAAGCACAATTTCTCGTTTCATGGGAACTTGATCTTTGGGGAAATCTGCGTTGGGCACGTTCGGCCAGTATTGCCGAGTATCTGCAATCTATCGAGGCGCAACGCGCATTACGGATGACGATTGTTGCTGAAGTGGCACAGGCTTACTATGAATTGGTTGCTTTAGATACAGAACTGGACATTGTAAAGCAAACATTGAAAGCCCGTGAAGAAGGAGTACGTTTGGCGCGTATCCGGTTTGCCGGCGGATTGACTTCCGAGACTTCCTATCGGCAGGCGCAGGTGGAGTTGGCGCGTACGGCAACTTTGGTTCCTGACCTCGAACGTAAAATCTCCCTGAAAGAAAACGATATTGCCTATCTTGCGGGTGAATATCCTAATAAGATAGCCCGTTCCCGTTTGCTTCAGGAATTCAACTCTCCGGAAACACTTCCTGTTGGATTGCCGTCTACATTATTGGAACGTCGTCCCGACATTCGTCAGGCAGAGCAGAAATTGATTGCTGCCAATGCGAAAGTGGGAGTGGCTTATACAAATATGTTTCCGCGTCTTGCCCTGACAGGTGGTTTCGGTAGTGAAAGTACTTCTTTGTCGGAACTTTTGAAATCTCCTTATGCAGTGATGGAAGGAGCTTTGCTGACTCCGATCTTTGGCTGGGGAAAGAACCGTGCGGCATTGAAAGCAAAAAAGGCAGCTTATGAAGCTGAAGTACATAGTTATGAAAAAGCTGTACTGGAAGCTTTCAAGGAAACACGCAATGCGATTGTCAACTTCAACAAGATCAAGGAAGTGTATGAACTTCGTGCCAATTTGGAACGTTCGGCCAAGAGCTATATGGACCTGGCACAACTGCAATACATCAATGGAGTCATTAATTATCTGGATGTATTGGATGCCCAACGTGGATATTTTGATGCACAGATTGGGTTGAGTAATGCTATCCGTGACGAGTTAATTGCGGTAGTTCAACTCTATAAGGCTCTTGGTGGAGGCTGGGAACAAAATCCCTAGAATTATCATATCGATTCACTCATTGAAGAAAACGTAAAGGCTATCTCCCGCACCGGGAGGTAGCCTTAATTTTTCTTTCTTCTTCCTTTTGTCTTAAAAACAACAACAGAAGAATTTTCATAATTCGGAAAAAAGTGCGAAATTTGCAACGCTTTTCAAGTTTGACAAGAAACTTACTAACACCTTTAAATAAAAAATTAAAGAAAATGACTAAAAGTGCATTGCAAATCGCAAGGGCTGCTTACCAGCCCAAACTTCCGAAAGCATTGGCATCAGGAGCTGTTAAGGCTGTAGCAGGTGCTGCTACTCAATCTGTAGCCGATCAGGAAGCTATCAAAGCATTATTCCCGAACACGTATGGAATGCCGTTGATTACATTCGAAGCTGGTGAAGCTGTTGCTCTTCCCGCTATGAACGTAGGTGTAATTCTTTCCGGTGGTCAGGCTCCGGGCGGACACAATGTAATCTCCGGTTTGTTCGACGGTATCAAGAAATTGAACCCGGAAAACAAATTATATGGTTTTATCCTGGGTCCTGGTGGTCTGGTAGATCACAACTATATGGAACTGACTGCTGATATTATCGACGAATACCGTAACACAGGTGGTTTCGATATCATCGGTTCCGGACGTACGAAGCTGGAAGCAGAAAGCCAGTTCGAAAAGGGATATGAAATCATCAAAGAACTTGGCATCAAAGCATTGGTTATCATCGGTGGTGACGACTCTAACACAAATGCTTGTGTATTGGCTGAATACTATGCAGCTAAGAACTACGGTGTACAGGTAATCGGTTGCCCGAAAACAATCGACGGTGACTTGAAGAACGATATGATTGAAACTTCTTTCGGTTTCGATACAGCATGTAAGACTTATGCAGAAGTAATCGGTAACATCCAACGTGACTGTAACTCTGCACGTAAATACTGGCACTTCATCAAATTGATGGGTCGTTCGGCTTCTCACATCGCACTGGAATGTGCTTTGCAGGTACAGCCTAACGTGTGTATCGTTTCTGAAGAAGTAGAAGCTAAAGATATGTCTTTGGACGATGTAGTGACTTACATCGCTAAAGTGGTAGCTGACCGTGCTGCACAGGGAAACAACTTCGGTACTGTATTGATTCCAGAAGGATTGGTAGAATTTATTCCTGCCATGAAACGCCTGATTGCTGAATTGAACGACTTCCTGGCTGCTAATGCTGAAGAATTCGGTCAGATCAAGAAATCTCACCAACGTGATTATATCATCCGCAAACTTTCTCCGGAAAACTCTGCTATCTATGCAAGTCTGCCGGAAGGCGTTGCCCGCCAGCTGACTTTGGATCGTGACCCGCACGGAAACGTTCAGGTATCACTGATCGAAACAGAAAAGCTGTTGTCTGAAATGGTAGCTACCAAATTGGCTTCATGGAAAGAAGCAGGCAAGTATGTTGGTAAATTTGCTGCTCAACACCACTTCTTCGGTTATGAAGGACGTTGTGCTGCTCCATCAAACTTTGACGCTGACTATTGCTACTCTTTGGGTTACACAGCTTCTATGTTGATTGCTAACGGTAAGACTGGTTATATGTCTTCTGTACGTAACACAACAGCTCCTGCTGCCGAATGGATTGCTGGTGGTGTGCCTATCACTATGATGATGAATATGGAACGTCGCCACGGTGAAATGAAACCGGTTATCCAGAAAGCATTGGTGAAATTGGATGGTGCTCCTTTCAAGGCATTTGCTGCGCAACGTGATCGTTGGGCTATCGAAACGGATTATGTATATCCGGGTCCAATCCAGTACTTCGGTCCTACAGAAGTTTGCGACCAGGCAACTAAGACTTTGCAGCTGGAACAAGCTAAATAAATACACTTCCTTCAGAGCAGTTGTTGATGTAACAGTTGCAATAACAGCTGCAATGAAAGATTCTTTCAGGCACGGACTACACGGAATACACGGTTTATAAGAAATAACTAAAAAACCGTGTTAATTCGCGTAATCCGTGCCTATCTCTAAAAACATTGATCGTTTAAAGTAAATGCCGCAACGCAACAACCCGATGTCTGCCGTACAGAAGAAAAGAACTGTTTCCACTACCAAGAAAAAGGGAACGACCTCTTCTTCCAAAACTTCCCGTACCTCAAAAAAGGAACAGATGAAGCATCGAACTGTGATGCCTGTCTGGATTCGTAACATTTTGGCAGTGGTGATTATCGGTTGTTTTTCCGTTGTATTCTACTATTTCTTTATCCGTCCTTATGCTTATCGATGGAAACCTTGTCATGGTTTAAAGGAATACGGAGTTTGTATCCCTGACGGATATGATATTCATGGTATTGACATTTCTCATTATCAGGGAAAGATTGATTGGAAAAGACTGTTGCAGAATAAAGAGACGGCTACTCCTTTGCATTTCGTTTTTATGAAAGCTACAGAAGGAGGAGACCATAACGATACTACCTTTGAGGCGAACTTCGCCAATGCCCGTAACCATGGATTTATCCGTGGTGCTTATCATTTTTATATTCCTGGTACGGATGCTTTGAAACAGGCGGACTTCTTTATTCGTACGGTGAAACTGGACACGGGTGATTTACCTCCCGTACTTGATGTGGAAGTGACCGGGCGGAAGGAAAAAAAGGAATTGCAGCAAGGCATTAAACGCTGGCTGGACCGGGTGGAATCTCATTATGGAGTGAAACCTATTCTTTATACTTCTTATAAATTTAAAACCCGTTATCTGGACGATTCTATCTTCAATACATACCCTTACTGGATTGCCCATTATTATGTTGACTCTGTAAAGTATCAGGGGAAATGGGACTTTTGGCAACATACTGATGTAGGAAGTGTTCCCGGCATCAAAGAAGACGTAGACCTGAACGTGTTCAATGGCTCGTTAGAGGAACTTAAAAAGCTGACAATTAAGTAACAGGTATTTCTTTTCCCAACAACTTATCTCTTCTCTCATTTGTTATAATCGTATTATTACTAAAAAAGATACGATTATGAACTTTGATATAGCTATTATTGGTGGTGGTCCTGCCGGGTACACAGCTGCCGAACGTGCAGGGGCCAACGGATTAAAAGCCCTTCTTTTTGAGAAAAAGGCAATGGGTGGAGTGTGTCTCAATGAGGGGTGTATTCCTACTAAAACTTTGTTATATTCTGCTAAAATACTGGATAGCATCAAGAGTGCTTCCAAATATGGCGTTTCTGCCGAATCTCCTTCGTTCGATTTATCCAAGATTATGAACCGCAAAGACAAAACAGTGAAAATGTTGACGGGTGGCGTGAAGATGACTGTGAATTCTTACGGAGTGACGATCGTGGAGAAAGAAGCTTTTATAGAAGGAGAGAACGAGGGGATGATCCGCATCACCTGTGATGGAGAAACCTATTCCGTGAAATACTTGCTGGTATGTACCGGTTCCGATACAGTGATTCCTCCCATACCGGGATTGTCGGGAGTCAGTTATTGGACTTCCAAGGAGGCGTTGGAGATAAAAGAACTTCCCAAGACGCTTGTTATTATTGGCGGTGGAGTGATCGGGATGGAATTTGCTTCTTTCTTCAACAGTATGGGAGTAAAGGTGCATGTGGTAGAAATGATGCCGGAGATTTTGGGAGCGATGGATAAGGAAACGAGCGGTATGCTTCGCGCCGAATATGCCAAACGGGGAGTCACTTTCTATTTGAATACGAAAGTAGTGGAAGTGAACGCTCATGGAGTCGTGATAGAAAAAGAAGGAAAAGTTTCCACTATTGAAGCGGAGAAAATCTTGCTTAGTGTAGGCCGTAAGGCAAATTTATCCAGAGTGGGACTGGACAAGCTGAATATAGAATTGCATCGGAACGGGGTCAAAGTGGATGAACATCTGTTGACTTCGCATCCCCGCGTATATGCTTGTGGGGATATTACAGGTTATTCTTTATTGGCACATACCGCTATTCGTGAAGCGGAAGTCGCTATTAATCATATCTTGGGAGTGGAAGACCGGATGAATTACGATTGTGTTCCGGGAGTTGTTTATACCAATCCCGAAGTGGCAGGAGTGGGAAAGACAGAAGAAGAACTGATAAAATCAGGACTTTCTTACCGTGTATCCAAATTACCGATGGCTTATTCCGGCCGGTTCGTAGCCGAGAATGAACAGGGAAACGGCCTTTGTAAGTTGATTCAGGATGAAGAAGGGAAGATCATCGGTTGCCACATATTGGGAAATCCGGCGTCGGAACTCATAGTGATCGCAGGTATTGCTATTCAGAGAGGCTATACGGTGGAAGAATTTCAGAAGACTGTATTCCCGCATCCTACGGTCGGAGAGATTTATCACGAGATTATGTTTTAACTCTTATTCTGTCTGACCTATGATTCGATGTATCTATAGTCCGTTTACTGAAATTTACTTTCACTTGGCTGCAGAAGAATATCTGTTGAAGCAGGGAAATGAAGACATTTTCATGCTTTGGCAGGACACTCCTTCTGTGGTAATAGGGAAGCATCAGCGGTTACGGTCGGAAGTCGATCAGGAATGGGCGGAACGGGAGCAGGTACATATTGCCCGTCGTTTTTCCGGTGGGGGAGCAGTGTACCATGATTTGGGCAATGTTAATCTGACTTTTATAGAAACGACTCCCCGCTTGCCAGAGTTTGTCACGTATTTGCAGCGGACGTTGGATTTCCTGAACTCTATGGGACTGATGGCAACAGGAGGCGAACGATTGGGGATTTATCTGAATGGATTGAAAATATCAGGAAGTGCGCAATGCCTGTACAAGGATCGGGTATTGTATCATTGCACGCTATTGTATGATACGGACCTTACAGCGTTGCATCAAGCATTGAATCCGGAACCGATGGTCGATGATGAAACGTTATCGTCTGTATATGCTGTTCCTTCCGTTCGGAGTGAGGTAACTAATATTCGCAGGCATTTGCCGGCGGGGACTGTCACTGATTTCAAAGAAAAGGCTTTTCAGTATTTCAGTAAGTCGCAATCTGTCAGTGCTTTCACTAAGGAGGAGATAGAAGCTGTCAATCAGCTCCGGGAAGAGAAATATATTCAGAAAGAGTGGATATATAGCCGTTGATGCTTGGTTGTACCGATTGGCCTCCGGTTAAAATTTACTTAACTTAAAACTTTCTATTTCAGCCCATTGTTGTAATATATCTAAGGTTGAATAATAAATTTACTGTCTATGTCAAAATTCGAAATAAAAATGCCTAAGTTGGGCGAGAGTATAACCGAAGGGACTATTGTCTCTTGGTCTGTAAAGGTGGGTGACATGATTCAGGAAGACGATGTGCTTTTTGAAGTGAATACGGCTAAAGTAAGTGCAGAAATCCCTTCTCCTGTAGCGGGAAAAGTGGTGGAGATTTTATATAAGGAAGGTGACACGGTAGCTGTAGGAACAGTCGTCGCTATTATTGATTTGGATGGCGAAGAATCATCCGGTACGGAGCCGGCAAGCGAAGGTGCTACAAACGAAGGAGCTGATGCCAGTCAGGTTGCCGCTGATGTTTCCGGAACATCACAATCATCAACGGACACTGCTAAGAACCAATCAGTGAATACTGCATCAAACCCCGTTGATACATCCAAACCCGTTGCTGTTGAGGAAGAACGTTGGTATTCTCCTGTTGTGATTCAGTTGGCGCGGGAGGCTAAGATTCCGAAAGAAGAGTTGGATGCTATACAAGGTACGGGTTATGAAGGGCGATTGAGTAAGAAAGATATAAAAGACTATATTGAAAAGAAGAAAAGAGGCGATATGGCTGAACCGAAACCGGCCTCTGCTGTTGCTGCTCCGGCTGCAAGCAAACCATCGGTGGCTGTTGCTCCCGAACCGATAACTCCGAAAACGTCTCCGGTTGCATCTGCCCCTGCTGCACAGTCGGCTGCTACTTCATCCAAATCGTCTGCTCCTGTTGCCATGCCTGGAGTTGAAGTGAAAGAGATGGATCGTGTCCGCCGGATTATTGCCGATCACATGGTTATGTCTAAGAAAGTATCTCCTCATGTAACCAATGTGGTAGAAGTAGACGTCACCAAACTGGTGCGTTGGCGTGAAAAGAACAAAGATGCTTTCTTCCGTCGCGAAGGAGTGAAGTTGACTTATATGCCTGTGATAACCGAGGCCGTAGCGAAAGCATTGGCAGCCTATCCTCAAGTGAATGTGTCAGTAGACGGATATAATATCCTCTTTAAGAAACATATCAATGTAGGTATTGCCGTCTCTCTGAATGATGGAAATCTGATTGTGCCTGTGGTGCATGACGCCGATCGTTTGAATCTGAATGGTCTGGCAGTTGCCATTGACTCTTTAGCCCTGAAAGCAAGGGATAATAAATTAATGCCGGAAGATATTGATGGCGGTACATTTACCATTACCAATTTCGGAACGTTCAAGAGCCTGTTCGGTACACCGATTATTAATCAGCCGCAGGTTGCTATTTTGGGAGTAGGGTATATTGAGAAGAAACCTGCTGTGATAGAAACACCGGAAGGTGATACGATTGCCATCCGCCATAAAATGTATCTGTCTTTGTCTTACGACCATCGGGTAGTAGACGGAATGTTGGGAGGTAACTTCCTCCACTTTATAGCCGACTACCTCGAAAACTGGCAAGGCTGATAACTGATTGTTTCACTCATTAAGAACTTCATTCACTATGAAAAAGAAATATGATATAAAAACAACAGATGTAGAAACCCTGAAAAAGTGGTATCATCTGATGACATTGGGGCGTGCTTTGGATGAAAAAGCACCGTCATACCTGCTGCAATCTTTGGGTTGGTCTTATCATGCTCCTTACGCGGGGCATGATGGTATTCAGCTTGCCATCGGTCAGGTATTCACTTTGGGCGAAGACTTTCTGTTTCCTTACTACCGCGATATGCTGACTGTACTTTCTGCCGGAATGACTCCGGAAGAAATCATCCTGAATGGTATCTCGAAAGCGACAGACCCGGGTAGCGGCGGACGTCACATGTCGAACCATTTCGCCAAACCGGAATGGCACATCGAAAACATTTCTTCTGCAACGGGTACACACGACCTTCATGCGGCAGGTGTGGCACGGGCAATGGTATATTATGGACATAAAGGAGTCGCCATCACTTCTCACGGAGAATCTGCCACTTCCGAAGGATTTGTATATGAGGCTATCAATGGCGCCAGCCTTGAACGTCTTCCTGTCATTTTTGTGATACAGGACAACGGATATGGTATCTCTGTCCCTAAATCGGAACAGACAGCCAACCGCAAAGTTGCGGAAAACTTCTCCGGTTTCAAGAACCTGAAGATCATCTATTGCAATGGAAAAGATGTGTTCGACTCGATGAATGCCATGACCGAAGCTCACGAATATGCAAGGGAAACCCGTAACCCGGTGATTGTGCAGGCCAACTGTGTTCGTATCGGTTCCCATTCCAACTCGGATAAACATACCCTGTACCGGGATGAGAACGAACTGGAATACGTAAAAGATGCCGATCCGCTGATGAAATTCCGCCGGATGCTGTTGCGTTATAAACGCTTGACGGAGGAAGAGTTGCAACAGATCGAAGCTAACGCAAAGAAAGAACTGTCGGCTGCCAACCGAAAAGCGTTGGCTGCTCCCGATCCTGATCCTAAGAGTATCTACGATTTTGTGATGCCCGAACCTTATCAACCGCAAAAGTACAAAGCAGGTACTCATGAAGCAGAGGGGGAAAAGACCTTCCTGGTAAATGCCATTAACGAAACATTGAAAGCCGAGTTCCGCTACAATCCCGATACGTTTATCTGGGGACAGGACGTAGCAAACAGAGAGAAAGGCGGTGTGTTTAATGTCACCAAAGGGATGCAGCAGGAATTCGGCGAAGCCCGTGTGTTCAGTGCGCCGATTGCCGAAGATTATATTGTAGGCACTGCCAATGGAATGAGCCGCTTTGATCCTAAAATCCATGTCGTGATAGAGGGAGCGGAGTTTGCTGATTACTTCTGGCCTGCCGTAGAACAATATGTAGAATGTACGCATGAGTATTGGCGCAGCAATGGTAAGTTTGCCCCGAATATAACGCTGCGGTTGGCTTCCGGAGGTTATATCGGTGGAGGGCTGTATCACTCTCAAAATATAGAAGGAGCTTTGACTACATTGCCGGGAGCACGAATTGTCTGCCCTTCTTTTGCAGATGATGCAGCCGGATTGTTACGTACTAGTATGCGCTCTAAGGGATTTACTTTGTTTCTTGAACCGAAAGCATTGTATAATTCGGTAGAAGCTGCTACTGTGGTGCCGGAAGACTTTGAAGTACCTTTCGGAAAAGCACGTATCCGCCGTGAGGGTACGGATTTGAGTATTATCACATACGGAAATACGACCCATTTCTGTCTGCATGCTGCCGAACGATTGGAGAAAGAGGGTGGTTGGAAAGTAGAAGTGATCGATATTCGTTCTCTGATTCCGCTGGATAAAGAGGCAATATTTGAATCGGTCAAGAAGACCAGCAAAGCATTGGTTGTACATGAAGATAAAGTATTCTCCGGTTTCGGTGCGGAGCTTGCAGCAATGATTGGTGAGGAAATGTTCCGTTATCTCGACGGACCGGTGCAGCGTGTCGGTTCTACGTTTACTCCCGTCGGTTTCAATCCGATACTGGAAAAAGAAATTTTGCCGGACGAAGCTAAGATATACGAAGCTGCACGGAAATTATTGGAATATTAAAAGATAGGAATTATGAAAAAGATAGGTTTGTTTTATGCTACCAAAGCCGAAAGAACGAGTTGGGTGGCAGAGAAAATACAGAAAGAGTTTGGTGAAGACAAGATAGAAGTAGTGCCTATCGAGCAGGCCTGGCAGAATGATTTTGCTGCTTATGACTGCTTCATTGTGGGTGCTTCCACCTGGTTTGACGGGGAACTTCCTACTTATTGGGACGAACTGTTGCCGGAACTCCGAACAATGAAATTGAAAGGTAAGAAGGTTGCTATCTTCGGTTTGGGAGATCAGATACGCTATCCGGAAAATTTTGCAGATGGAATCGGTCTGCTGGCAGAAGTCTTTGAAGGGGATGAGGCTACCTTGGTCGGTTTTACTTCTTCCGAGGGTTACACTTTCGAACGTTCCAAGGCTTTACGTGGCGAGCAGTGGTGCGGGTTGGTTGTCGATTTGGATAATCAGTCCGAACAGGCGGAAAAGAAAATCAAAGCATGGTGCCAACAGGTCAAAAAAGAGTTCGCGTAACGACTTTATTTCTCTTTATAAGATAGTGACGCTATCCGATGCAAATAGTGACGGTATATGCTATGGATAGCGTCACTATCCCAAGCGTATACCGTCACTATTTTTTTTCTGCATTAATCTGGAGCCTTACGCTTGTTTATAGCGCATATCGACTGCGATTTTTGCTTGCTTCCTTATATCTCTTAATGATAAGGGAGCTTTCTCTTTTAAAGATATTTGTTGGCTCTTATCCTTTATAAATAAATTTCACTTCTGCCCAACGATTCTTCTCTTTATAATGGATGAAAGCCAGTCCGTTCTTCTCCGCTTCTTCGCGGATGGCGGCAATGTCGTCTACATAAAATCCACTCATATAGAGTTCGGAATTCGTATGCATACAGGCAACATATTGCTTCATATCATTTAGTAATATATTTCGGTTGATGTTGGCGATGATAACGTCGAAAGGTCCTTTTCCTGCAAGCGACGAGGCATCTCCTTCTGATACGGCAATATCGTCTACGTGGTTCAATTCGATGTTTTCGATGGAGTTTCGTACGCACCATTCATCAATGTCGATGGCCGTACAGGGACGTGCGCCCCGCATACGTGCGAGGATGGCGAGAATCGAAGTTCCGCAGCCCATATCGAGCAGGGATTTATCTTTCAGTTCGCTATCCAACAATTCTTCAATGATGAGGCTGGTAGTCTCGTGGTGTCCTGTTCCGAAGGCCATTTGAGGATTGATGACGATGTCATATTCCGCTTTGGGGACATCTTGGTGGAAAGTGCTGTGGATCACACATCGGTTTCCGATAATGATGGGTTGGAAGAAATTCTTTTCCCATTCCTCGTTCCAGTCCTTGTCTTCCGCTTCGGTATATGTATAAGTAATATCCGTATCGGGTAGGGGGAACTCGGTGATGGCAATCTTGATGGCGTTTTCATCACACAATGTCTGTTGGATATATGCGGTCAGTCCGCCTTCACACTCAACAAAACTTTCAAATCCGACTTCACCCAGTATGGCAGCCAGTACGTCATTGACGGTTTCGGTACAAGGCTGGGTGCGGAATGTGAACTCAAAATACTTCATAGTTGTTTTTAATGCTGGTGAATAATGTGCAAAGATACAGCAATCCGGGTATAGAAAGTCAAGTTTGCCTGAACTTTATGCCGGTGAGCGTTGTATCTTCTACAAAGATAGTTAGAAATAGGGATTTCCCTATTATCCTTTGGGGAAAATCTCCCCCGGACGAAAAATCTCTTCCTTATCTTTGTAACGTGAATAAGTTTAAGTAATTACATAAACCGAGATGATATGAAAAAGATTGTTTATTTCTTGCTATTTGCCTTGTGCCTTCCGATAGGTATCTTTGCACAAAGCGTTGATGACGACCTTTACTTCGTACCTTCCAAAGACAAACAGGAGAAGAAAGAAACTCCGGTTAAGAAGGAACCGAAGAAACAGGTGACGACTAACATCTATACTTCACCGGGTACTACAGTGGTTGTTCAGGACCGGAAGGGGAGAACACGGGATGTGGATGAATATAACCGCCGTTACGATGCACGTGAAAATGAATTCGTAATGGATAATGATACCTTATATATAAAAGAAAAATCTAATCCGGATTTGGACGGAGAATGGGTGACGGGCGAATTTAATGGTACAACAGACGACTATGAATACGCTGAACGTATCATTCGTTTCCGCAATCCGCGTTTTGCTATCAGTATCAGCAGTCCGTTGTACTGGGATGTAGTTTACGGTCCGAACTCATGGGATTGGAACGTATATACCGATGGTATGTATGCTTATGCATTCCCGACGTTCAGTAACCCGCTTTGGTGGGATTGGCGTTATGGCTCTTACGGCTGGGGATGGAACTATGGCTGGGGATGGAATCGTCCTTACTACTCTTGGGGATATTACCCCGGTTATTGGGGCGGCGGCTACTGGGGTGGCTGGTATGGCGGCGGATATTGGGGACATCATCACCATTGGCATGGTGGTCCTAGCTGGGGCTGGGGCGGAGGTGGAAGACCTTATTATGCCGGACGTAGTGTGATTAATGGTAATAATCGTTCCTATTATTCTGGTTCGAGAAATTATAATTCTACTTCTTACAGAAGAGGTGTCGGTTCATCAACTACCAGACCAGCTAATTCTTCTGTTGGACAAAGTGTTCGCCGTTCAGGTAGTACAGGTACAAATAGCAGAGTTGTAGGTACTCGCGATTATACTCGTAGCAGTAGCAATAGCTCTGTTCGTTCAGGAAGTTCATACTCTCGTAGAAATACAGAAACGTATACACGTCCAAGCAGTACACGTACTTCTGGTACTAGTACACGCAATTCTGGTTCCTCTTATAATAGAAGTAATAGTTCGACGCGAAGTTCCGGAACAAATAGTAGCCGTAGCAGTAGTAGCTATTCACGTGGAAGTTCCACTTCTCCATCAAGAAGTTATACGCCTGACAGATCATCATCCCGCTCTTCTAATTCAGGTAGTTATTCAAGAAGTAGTGGAAGTAGCTATTCATCAGGTAGTAGCGGTAGTTATTCTCGTAGTTCTGGCAGCAGTGGCAGTTCTTCACGTAGTAGCGGCGGTGGTGGTTCTTCACGTAGTTCTGGTGGTAGCTATAGAAGATAGTTTATAATTTCAAAAGAGATTGATTATGAAAAGTAATAGAATATTAGCGATTTGTATTCTTTTGATAAGTGTAGGATTTCTAAATGCTCAAACAACTATCTATGATGCAAATCGATGGATGGGAAGTGATTTAAATGGAACTGCCCGCTTTGTAGGTATGGGCGGTGCCATGGGAGCTTTAGGTGGAGATATAACCACTATGGGAACCAATCCTGCTGGTATCGGAATTTATCGCAGTAATGATGTTATGGTGTCGTTTGGCTTTGATAATACAGGAACAAAAGCTAATGGAGCGAGTCTTGACAAGTTCCATGGTTCATTCGATAATGCCGGATTTGTATTCTCTACAAAAATAGGAAATACAACTGCTTTGAGATTTGCCAACTTTGGTTTCAATTATCGCAAAATGAAGTCCTTCAATAGAAGTATGCTGGTGAGTGGAGTATTCAATACTTCTCAAACAGTTCAGATGGCTAATATGGTGAACTTTGATTCATACGGAGACTTTGATCCGTTCAAGGAAGCTGCTTTGAGGAGCGATGATGCTTTTCAGAATCCTGAATTGCCTTGGTTGGGTATCATGGGATATAATGCACATTTAGTGAATCCTGTTTATGGAGAAGTAGATCCGAAGAAAGAGGATAAAGAAGATCCTCCTTTTGAGGGATATGAACCCTATTTTCAGGCAGGAGATGCTGTGAGCCAGTCTTATCGTTCGAAAGAAAGTGGAGGTATCCATTCTTTTGATTTGAATGGTGCGCTGAATTTTTATGATCGTTTTTATGTTGGAGCAACATTAGGACTTTATAGTGTAAACTATGACAGAACTAGTGAATATAATGAAGACTTTACTGATAAGGACGGAAATGGTCATGGAGGATATACGTTGGGAAATGACTTTTGGGTAGATGGTAGTGGAGTTGATTTTAAACTTGGTTTTATTCTTCGTCCTTTTGAGTCATCCTCATTCCGCATTGGTGCTGCTGTACATACTCCGACTTTCTTTAGTTTGAAGGAACGGAATACTGCTTATCTTCGTTTCGACTTGAGTGAAGATTTAAATGATATTACCAAACCTTATGATGCTCGTGGAAATGATACTGAAGGAGAATATGAATATAAGTTAATTACTCCGTGGAAGTTTAATGCAAGTATGGGATATACTATTGGTTCTTCTGTAGCATTGGGAGTTGAGTATGAATATTCAGACCGCACTTCAGCTAAAATGAAAGATCCGGACGGATATGAATTGGGACAGACTGCAGACATTAAAGCAATGATGAAGGCAGTTCATACACTGCGTGTTGGAGCTGAATTTAAGTTAGCACCGGAATTTGCATTCCGTTTAGGATATAATCATATTACTGCTCCTTTGAAATCAGATGCTTTTAAGTATCTTCCTGTAAATTCAATGCGTACTGATACGGAGTTCTCTAATCCGGGTGCTACAAATAATTATACATTGGGTTGTGGCTATCGTGGTGAAAGTTTCTATGTAGACATGGCATATATGTATAATACTTATAAAGAAACATTCTATGCTTTTGATAGTTTAGATTTACCTGGAACGAAAGTGACGAACAACAACCATAAAGTGGTTCTTACTTTAGGTATGCGTTTCTAACCTAAAAAAGACAGTTTTCAATTTCAATAATAACTTTT
>ENA-OPSY01000265-OPSY01000265.1-human-gut-metagenome-genome-assembly--contig:-NODE-265-length-39256-cov-5.781077_pt1 | contig 39256 bp, 36 predicted proteins | sample MGYA00241464_ERZ501920 | MGnify/ENA primary metagenome ERZ501920 (study PRJEB25962, sample SAMEA2042396) | human gut metagenome | biome: human gut; feature: human-associated habitat; material: faeces...
CTCCTCAAACTCCGATTTTCTCAATTTTTCAAACTGGAATTTACGAACTACAATATCTTTTCGAGAAAAAGATGGTTTTTGTGTGCAATTACATCTCCAACTTTTTTAGAAGCACTAGCAATTATTTCAAATCCATTTTTTTGATACAAAGATAGCGCAGGAATATTTTGACTTCCTGTATCCAAACGTAGTGCCCTGCAACTATTTTTTTGTGCTAATTCTGTAGCGAATTTTATTAGTGATGATGCAATTCCTTTACCAGACATACTCGGACGTACCATTAAAAGGTGAATTACCATTACCTCATCTTCAGATAATTTTTCTTTCCAAGGAATAGTTGCATATTCTATTGGTTGAACTTTATCAATAATGATACTTCCAACAATTGTTCCGTTTTCTTCATATACAAACAAAGCACCAGCATAAATAGCCCGTTCTGCATCATCTTTCGTTGGATAAACCCCTTTCTTAAATACAGTAAAGGCTGTATGATTCAGTTCATACTGGAAATGCTCATTGTAAGTATCTTCAATCGAATTAACATCTTTTAGTATTGCTTTTCTAATCATAAAATCTCTCCACAAATTTTGATTTCACACTTTCTTTCCCCTTATATGTCTATATCTGAAATATTCAGTCACAAACTTTATCAGGGATAGGCATCTGTGCCGCAAGGGGATCTTCCCCTTGTACGAAATCTCTGATTTCGCTGTATTTCCCGGTTTGAGATTTCTTGAAATCGGGAACAGCACCGCAGGTCGCACGATACAGGCAGATGGAATTGCCTGTATAGAAGTGCGCTCTTAGCGTTGCTAAGAGATTTATGCCGTATCCGGCGTGTTATCTTTTTTCAATTTCTTTTTTCGACTTCTGAAGCATTCTTCCAGTTTTAATAATTTGACATGTCTGCTCTTGTTACTCATCATCTGTAAATTCCATCATCTCATCAACAGTGCAGTCTAGCTTCTTGCAGATCTTCTCAATCGTCTCCATTGATACATACTGGTTTTTCCCCATCCGGGCAAGAATATTTCCACTGATTCCAGTGAGGTACTGCATCTCTATCCGCTTCATATTTTTATCTATGAGCATTTTCCATAATCTGTTATAACTTACGCCCATAAGCAACCTCCATATTTTTCATCTGAACATATTTTGATTATATCACGATTTCGTTAGGTTGAATACCTGTAATTTTTGATTTCTTCTGTAAAATGGAAAAGAGGATGCCCCGGCAAAGGGCAGCCTCTCCAACCATTTATTCTGAATTAATCAAATGGAATCTCACCATCTGGTGTTTCCATGAATCCATCTTTAACTGTTTTGGATGTTTCCGACGAATCCGCTCCAGCACCGTTATCCTTTTATGACACTGCCTGGAACTGGCTGTTATACAGATGACTATAAAAGCCGCCTTCTTTCAGAAGTTCTTCATGGGTTCCCTGCTCAATGATCTTACCGTCTTTCATGACGAGGATCAGGGAAGCGTTGCGGATCGTAGACAGGCGGTGTGCAACGACAAAGCTTGTACGACCTTTCATCAGGTTATCAAATGCTTCCTGTACCTGCAGTTCGGTACGGGTATCGATACTTGAAGTCGCTTCGTCCAGGATCAGCATTGGCGGCAGACAGAGCATAACTCTTGTGATACACAGGAGCTGTTTCTGTCCCTGACTGATGCTGTCCTCATGCAGGACGGTATCAAGTCCCTGCGGAAGTCTGCGGATGAAATCCCAGCTTTTTGCCTCTTTTGCTGCCCGGATGATTTCTTCATCCGTGGCATCCGGTTTTCCGAAGCTGATATTTTCACGGACAATACCGGATTTGATCCAGGTATCCTGAAGCACCATACCGAAGCTCTTTCTGAGCGAATGTCGGGAAATCTCATCGATCGGTTTACCGTCGATACAGATTTTTCCGGAATCCACGTCATAGAAGCGCATCAGGAGGTTGATAAATGTTGTTTTTCCGCATCCGGTAGGACCTACGATCGCAATACGCATACCAGGTTCGACCTGAAGGTTAAAGTTTTCAATCAGAGATTTACTCTTGTCATAGCTGAAATCTACGTGGTCGATATCCACATTTCCATCCACCTTTTCAAGTACTTCAGAAGAATCGTTTACTTCTTCCGGTTCTTCTAAGAGGTCAAAGATACGTGTCGCACATGCAAGGGCGTTCTGCATTTCCGTGATTACGGATGTAATGTCGTTGAATGGCTTCATGTACTGGTTCGCGTAAGAAAGCAGTACGGAAAGACCGCCGACAGTCAGGGTTCCAAGCGGGATCAGGAATGCACCTGCAAGTGCTACGGCAGCGTAAATAATGTTGTTTACGAAACGGGTGGACGGATTGGTAAGGCTGCTGTAAAATACGGCTTTCTGGCTGTATTCTTTGAGTTCTTTATTGATCTCATCAAAACGCTTTGAAGCCTTGTCCTCATATCCGAATGCCTTGACAACCTTCTGATTTCCGATCATTTCCTCGATCAGAGCAGTCTGTTTTCCACGGGTTTCACTCTGCTTTTTAAACATGGTAAAAGAGCGTGAGGAAATAAATTTTGCCACCAGGAAGCTGAGTGGTGTCAGAAGGATGACCATCAAAGTGATCCACACGTTCTTGGAAAACATGAAGATCAAGGTTACAACAACGGTCACAACGCCGGAAAATAACTGGGTAAATCCGAGCAGTAATCCGTCAGAAAGGATATCGGTATCGGCAATGATACGGCTCACAATATCGCCGGTGCTGTGCTGGTCCAGATAAGAAAGCGGAAGCTTCTGGATGTGGCGGATTGCCTGGGATCGGATATCCTGTACAATATGATAAGTCATATGATTATTGATCATGTTCATGATCCATGTTGCCAGCGCTGATATTGCCACTAATACAAGAATTTCTCTTAAGAGTACCCACATAGTATCAAATTGAACCTGATGCTCTGCAACAATCTGATCAATGGCATCTCCGAACAGGATCGGCACATATAATTGTAATATTACTGAAACGGTTGCAAGCAACACGCTCAGCACAAGAAATATTTTATATTTTCCAATGAATTTTAAAATCTTCTTCATCTTCTATGCCTCTCCTTTCTCGTCATAATTTATTTTTTCTCTTAATTTTTCTTCCGGGAATTGTGAATAATAAATTTCCTGGTAAACTTCACAATTTTTCATCAGTTCTTCATGCGTTCCCGCCTCTGCGATTCCTCCGTCATCAATATACATGATCTTGTCACAGCCACGGATCGTGGAGAGCCGGTGTGCAATAATGAAGGACGTCCTGCCCTTAAGCATACGGTTTAATCCGGTCTGTAATGCTTTTTCCGTCTGCACATCAATGCTGGAAGTTGCCTCATCCAAAATCAGAATTGCCGGGTCACAAAGCAGTGTTCTCGCAAAAGAAATCAGCTGTTTCTGTCCCTGGGAAAGCATGGACCCGCGCTCCCGCACCTGTGTTTCATATCCTTTCGGCATTTCCCGGATAAACGGATCGGCACAGACAATTTTTCCCGCTTTTTCAATTTCCTCCTGTGTGGCATCCAATTTTCCGTACCGGATATTATCTGCAATTGTTCCCGAAAAAATAAAACTGTCCTGCATCATAATCCCCATCTGCGCACGGAGAGAATGAATGGTCACATCTGCGATATCCTGATCATCGATCAGTACCTTTCCGTCATTGACATTGTAGAACCGTGAAATCAGATTGACGATGGTACTCTTTCCGGCCCCGGTCGGTCCTACAAGTGCAACACTCTCCCCGGGATTTACCGTAAAGGATACGTCTTTTAATATCGTTTTTGTCTCATCATATGCAAAGGTCACATGGTCAAACGTAACTTTCCCCCGGATCTTTGGCATCTTGATCGCATGCTCTGCATCTTTTACGGTAACCGGCTCATCGATGGTTTCAAAGATCCGTTCCAGATAAGCGATATTATTGATAAAATTGTTGAATATATTTCCAAGGTTCATGATCGGCTGCCAGAAATACGAAGCATAACTGGAAATCGCCACGATCGTTCCCAGCGACTTATTTTCCTGCCCGAAAATGACAAGGCCAAACAAAAAGATGGCAGCACGGACAAACACCGAAATGGTATCAATGCCCGGCCATACAAGGTTTGAGTAGCGCACAGCGGTATTCCAGGTCCGTCTACATTCTTTGGAAAGTCCATTAAAGATTTTTGCATTTTCATCCTCACGTGCAAAAATCTGTGTAATCCGGGCACCTACAATATTTTCCTGCAGATACGCATTTAAGTTTGAGTTCTTGTTGGATACGGCCTGCCACGCCTTTCTCTGCTTATTTTTGATCCAGAACATAAAGACGGCAAGCACGGGAACTCCACACAACACGACCAGTGCCATCTGCACATCTACCATAAACATAAAAATAATAATAAACAGCAGATTAAATGCTTCCAGCACGATATTGATCAGTCCGTTTGACAACATATCCGATACCGAATTGACATAATTGACCACCCGGATCAGAATCTTTCCATGCGGTCTGTCGTCGTAATACTGAAACGGAAGTTCCTGCAGATGTTCAAACAGGTCCTTGCGGATATCATAAATAATATTCTGACTGACATCCACCATGATGCGACTGCGGATCGTGGTAAAAATCACGCTGACCACATAGATGGCAATCAGCGCCGCCACCAGGGAAAATAACAGTCTCATATTTTTATCAGGCACCGCAATATCAAGTGCCCGCTGAATAATCATCGGTGCCACGTACCCGAACGCTCCTCCGATTCCGCTGAGGACGATCGCAAGGATCATACCCCTGCGATATTTTTTGATATAGGATGACGCCCGGAGCAGATGCCGGATATCAAACGGTTCTTCCAGGATTTCATCCTGCTTATATGTATTCTTTGCCATTGTCTCACCCCCTATACCAGGTCTTCGCCGGTCTGCAGCTGTACCAGTTCGTAATAATATCCTTTTTTTGCCATAAGTTCCTCATGATTTCCCATCTCCGTGATCCGTCCATGCTGCATCACCAGAATCTTATCCGCCATCATCGTAGTGGAAATCCGCTGTGCGATAATTACCTTCGTACACGAAAAATCCAGATGCCGCAGTGCTTCCTGAATCTGTTTTTCCGTTTCCATATCCACCGCAGAGGTCGTATCGTCCAGAATCAGAATCGAAGGCCGCACCGCCAGTGCTCTTGCCAGGGAAATTCGCTGTTTCTGTCCGCCGGAAAGGCCTACGCCACGCTCTCCGACCACTGTATCATATCCTTCCGGCATCTTTGAGATAAAATCAGATGCCGCAGAATATTTTGCAAATTTTTCCACTTCTTCGAGATCAATGCTGCTGTCTCCGTAGGCAATGTTTCCCTCGATCGTATCGGAATACAACAGCACATCCTGTGTGGCAAGTCCGATCTGTTTGCGCAGGTCGGACAGTCTGAAATTCTGCACCGGTATATCATCGATCCGCACTTCCCCTTTCGTCGGCTCATAAAACCGCGGGATCAGGTTGATCAGGGAAGTCTTTCCGCAGCCGGTTTCTCCCATGATTGCAATGGTCTCCCCCGGTTTTACGGTAAAAGAGATATCATGCAGCACCGGAAGATCCCCATCTTCATACTGAAAGGATACCTCCCGGAATTCGATTTTCCCGTCAAAGCGGTCCGGGTGTGCAGCTGCATCCAAAGCATCTTTGATCTGTGGTTCGGAATAATAGATCTCCATCACCTTTTTGGATGCGGCCGAGAACCGCTGAAATTCATTCATGATATTTCCCATCTGGCGCATTGGGTTGGCAATTGCCCAGATCAGTCCGGAAAATGCCACATAATCTCCCATCGTCAGTTCGCCCCGGATCAAAAAGACACCGCCCACGGCCAGCATCACTACCGGCATAAGGTTTGCAATGCTTTCCACATATGGGAAAAATTTCAGCCATACCATGCTGGTTTCTTTGTTCGTCTCTGCATAATCTTTGTTTGCCCGGTCAAATTTTTCAATTTCATACGCTTCCCTGGCAAACGCTTTTACCACACGGTTTCCGGAAATATTTTCCTGCGCATAGGTGTTCATCTGTGCCAGTTTTTCACGCAGTTTCGCATGCATCGGTGCCACCTTGTTTTTGAACAGATAAATGATAAAAAACACAAACGGCGAAATAATTAACAGGCTCAGAGCCATTTTCCAGTTCATATAAAAGAAGTATATTGCCACCACACCAAACAGGGAAAATGATTCGATCACCATGCGGATCACCCATGCAACCATGTGGCGCACCGCATCCAGATCGCCCGTAACACGCGTCATCAGATCGCCGGTACGATATGTGCTGTAAAAGGTCATATCCTGCCTCTGGATTTTGTCATACAAAAAATTGCGCACACGGTACAGTACCGTCTGTGACACATGCTCGTAAATCATGCAGTCTCCATAGACAATCACACCGCGAAGTACGGTAAATACAATCATCAGGATGAGCAGATGATAGAACAAACCGCTATTCGTTCTCATATTTTTCCACGCATCTGCCCCACTTAAAAACAGATCCACAATTCTTCCGGAATAATACGGAACCGTCAGTTGCAATATATTATAGACAACGGTTCCCAGCATGCCGATCACATATAATACACGTCTGCCTTTCATATTTTCCCACAGCCACTGTATTTTTGTCTTTGGAAACAATGTTTCTTTTTTCACTTTCATCACAAGCCCCCACTGTCTTTCTTGTCAAATTTCTGTTATTGTATCAATTATTTTTGAATTATGATATAATACAATCACATAAAAATAGAACAAATCTATTCTATTTTTATGATTTTTGTCTTAGTACCAGGGGGTCATATGAACGAAAATTTATTTGAATACAGTGATATGCTGCGCTCTCCTATTGAAGCTTTTTGCTGTGGCACCGGATACTGGGAAGGTCCCGTTTCCTCCCACTGGCACTATTTTCTGGAACTTGTCTATGTGCAGGAAGGATCTGTAACGGTCAGCTGTAATGACAATACCTGTCTCCTGAAAAAAGGAGCCTTTATTGTATTTCCTCCGCAGGCAATGCACTCCATCTATCATACCGATGATAAGCCCTATGTTTACATCTGCTGTAAATTCAATCTCAACCGCATAAAACTTTCCGAGAATTATCTTCCAAATTTAAACTTTGCCTTTCACCAGATTTTAAACAGCACAAACCCTCCGCTGGTTTTTGATTCGGACAACCTGCCCGATTTTCCTGCTGAACTGTTTTTCACGGATATCTTAAAAGAGGTTCAGGAAAAACGCTACGGATATGATGCCTGTGTTTATGCCCAGTTCGCCCGGCTGATCGTACAGCTGCTGCGTTTCTGGCTGGAACAGGGAATTTCTTTTGATACGGATCAGATCCCGGAAGTGGAGGAAGAAGCGATGCAGAATGTTTTGATGTATATCGATGATCATTCCCAGGAAAATATCAATATTGAATCTCTGGCGCGCACATATCATATGAGTTATTCTTACTTTGCCCGGCAGTTCCGTAAATACTATGGACAAAGCTGCAAGCAGTATATCGAATTTGTGCGGCTGAGCAAAGTGGAAAATCTCCTTTTATTTACCGGGCATGATTTAAGTTATATTGCGGGAGAAACAGGCTTTGCCGATTGCAGCCATCTGATCCGTACCTTTAAAAAACGCTATCAGATGACACCGAAACAGTTCCGCTTACAACATCAGAATATACGAAACTGACATTTCCAATCTATGGGATTTTTTCCTTTTTCCCAAAAGTTTCTTCTTTTATGCTATACTATAGGAAACAATTCATAACGGAATAAGGAGGAAATCCCATGAAACGATTACACTTCACCAGATGCAGGACTTCTTTGCTTGCTGTTTTACTTGCCTTTTCCGTAGCTTTCGTACCTGTACCACCCATTTCTGATACAAGTTCCGATTCTGCTGCGCTTATCACGACTGCACAGGCTGCCCAAAAGAACACAAAAGACCGTTTTTCCATCAAAGAAGTTCCAAAATACAATGGAAAATCTTCTGTGGCTGTACATGGAAATAAACCATATTTCACCAGCCGGGAAAAGCAAAACACCAACACTTTTGAATCCTACCATAAACTCGACAAGCTCGGACGATGCGGTGTGGCCTATGCCAATGTGAGCAAAGACACCATGCCGACCGAAGCGCGCGGGGAAATCGGTCAGATCCGGCCATCCGGCTGGCACACAGTCAAATACACCGGTGTCGTGGACGGCAACTATCTGTATAACCGCTGCCACCTCATCGCCTACTGCCTTACTGCGGAAAATGCCAATAAAAAGAACCTGATCACCGGCACCCGCTACATGAACAATGAAGGTATGCTTCCTTTTGAGGAAAAAACCGCACGATATATAGACAAAACCAATAACCATGTCTTATACCGCGTGACACCGGTTTTTGAGGGCAGTAACCTGGTCGCTTCCGGTGTCCTGATGGAAGCTTATTCTGTGGAGGATCAGGGAAAGGGCATTTGTTTTTGTACCTACTGCTACAATGTACAGCCGGGTGTTGCCATAGATTATGCCACCGGTGACAGTCATCTGAATGGAAAAAATAACCAGAATTCCCATAATAGTTCTGCAAAGGAACACGCATCCGCGGTCTATATTTTAAATACTAACACCAAAAAATTCCACAAACCGGACTGTTATTCGGTAAAGCAGATGAGCAGTAAAAACCGAAAAAAATACAAGGGGCTCCGCAAGAAATTGATCAAAGACGGATATTCCCCTTGTAAAAACTGCAACCCATAACGGCTGCCCTATTTCCCAATGATTTCATCGGTATTGATAAACTCATACGGTGTCTGCTGGTAAACGTAATAATTCAGCCAGTTTGCATAAAGGATATTTCCATGTGACCGCCACTGCAACATCGGCCGCTGCGTTGGATCATCATCCGGATAATAATTACACGGAAGCGTGATCGCAAGTCCCTTCTCCCTGTCACGCTTATATTCACTGTCTAATGTCATCCGGTCATATTCCGGGTGTCCCATCACAAAAATCTGGCTGCCATCCTGATTGATTACCAGAAAAACCCCCGCCTCTTTTGATTTTGCCAGAATGGTCAGTTCTTCATGCTTTAAAATATCTTCCTCCCGGATCTCGGTATGCCGGGAATGTGGAGCATAAAAATAATCATCAAATCCGCGTACCATCGGAATCTTGCGATTCATTACATGGTGCCGGAATACCCCGAACATTTTCTGCTTTAGATCATATTTTTGGATTCCGTAATGATAATAAAGTGCGGCCTGCGCCCCCCAGCACAAATGCAGGGTGGATGTCACATGCTTTTTGGACCACTCCATAATCTCACACACTTCATCCCAGTAATCGACTTCTTCATATTTCATCTGTTCCACCGGTGCACCGGTAATGATCAGCCCGTCAAAATACTGGTTCTTAATTTCCTGAAACGTCTGATAAAACTTGTTCAGGTGGCTCTTTGAAGTATGGGTGGATGCATGGGATGCCGGTGCAAGCAGCGATACGTCTACCTGCAACGGGGTGTTTGACAATGACCGAAAAATCTGCAATTCCGTCTCTTCTTTCAGTGGCATCAGGTTCAGAATCACGATATTGATCGGACGAATATCCTGATGCATCGCACGGGACTCATCCATTACGAAAATATTTTCCTGTTCGAGGATCTCCTTTGCAGGCAGATCACTTTGTGTTCTGATTGGCATAACTTTTTCTACCTCCCACCAAATTGTTCTATAAATGTATCTTCGGAAATAATCGGAATTCCCAGTTCTTTTGCCTTACGATTCTTAGATGATGCGGATTCCACGTCATTGTTGACAAGATATGCCGTCTTTTTTGAGACACTTCCTGTCACTTTTCCGCCCTGGCTTTCTACATAGGCCTTAAATTCATCCCTGTTTTTATAGTGATGCACATCTCCGGTGATCACAAAGCTCAGTCCCGCACAGCTTCCGGAAGAAGTATCCTGCACTTCTACATGTTCTATCGAAAGTTCATGAAGCAGATCCTCAAACCCACTGTGGTTTTTTTCATTCTGATACCAGGTTACAATTGATCGGGAACGTTCCGCTCCGATCCCCTCAATATCCTCAAACCCGTCCCCCTGATGCAGACGTTGCAAAAAGCCTTCAAAACCAATGGCGGCAACAATTTTTTTCCCGGCATCCACACCGATCAGCGGTATGCACAGGGCAAATATAAAGTTCACCGGATGTACCTGCCGGCTTTTTTCAATGGACTGTTCCATATTTGCCACAGATTTTTCACCAAAGCCCTCCATCTGGCTGATCTCCCCGAAATGCTCTTTCAAACGGAAAATATCCGCAAATTCATGGATAAATCCCGCATTCATAAAACGGAGCATCGTCTGAATGGAAAGTCCGTCGATATCCATCCCCCACTTGCTGACAAAACGGGTAAATTTCTTGACATTTTTGGCTGTACAGTCCGGATTGGTACAATGCAGGGTCTTTGTGCCACTGTTTTCACTCACATGAACTTTTGTCGGTGCATGGCACACCGGACACCGGGATGGAATCTCCGGAGCACCTACAGCATCTTTTACCGCAATACATTTCGGAATGATCTTATTGGCTTTGATCACGGAAAGTGTACACTCTTTTCCGATTCCCAGACGCTCGATCTCGCTGATATTGCATAGAGATGCTCTCGATACCGTTGTTCCCTCAATCTGCACCGGTTCAAACACGGCAACCGGGGAAATCGTAGACACCGCACACGACCATTCGATATATTTTAGTTTTGTATCCACGGCCTCATCCTGCCATTTGAACGCAAAACCGGCGCGTGTCGCATGATGCCCGGTCACGCTTCCCGATGCCGCATAATCCGTATCATCATAACAGATCACCAGACCATCTACCGGAATATCCATTTTTCCGCTCTCTACAAGTTTCGTCCATCGGTCAATGGCTTCCGGAAGTTTTTGGGCGGTTGTCGCTTCCCTGTCTACCACATCAAATCCCAATTCTTCCAGAAAGTGCATCCGCTCTCCCCACGATACCATCGGCTCATCCAGATGCACCAGTGTAAATGCATGAAACCTGACATGCCGGGCTTTTACTTCTGCCGGATCTTCCAGATTCAGCGTTCCGGATGCCAGATTTCGCGGATTTGCATATTTTTCATCGTCATCCTCAATCATGTCGTTGATCTGTGCAAAATCTGTATAGGATATGGCAGCTTCTCCTCGCACAACCAGATGCCCCTGATACGAAATCTTTTGCGGGAATCCTCCGATCGCACCCTTTAAAAATGTAATGTTGGTACCCAGGTTTCCATTTCCTCTGGTAAGAATTTTTACAAGATTTCCGTTATCATACGTCAGAACCAGCGTAAGTCCGTCCAGTTTCCATGACAGCCAGATCGGATAAGCTCCCGCCCATTGCTGCAGTTCTTCCACCTGTTTGGTCTTCGCCAGAGAAAGTGCCGGATACTCATGCGGTTCTTTTTGTCCGCTTCCGGATTCTTCATATCCGGCATTCTGCGTCGGGCTGTCCTTTATAATATATCCGGTTTTTTCTTCCAGCGTGGTAAGCTCATCAAACAAAGCATCCCACTCATAATTTGGCATGATTTCATCCTGTCCGTTATAATACGCAGCTGATGCTGCATTCAACTGTTTTACCAGTTCTTCAATCCGTTGCTTTTCTGTTTCCATTTTTGTTCTCTCTATCTATATGATGATTTACCACCGTATACGTGCCATGTATGGCAGAATTGCGTGGTTTTCGTTTTGATTTTTGTGGTTTTTCCATTGGTCGCACGGGCTGATTGCTCGAATGTACGATCAACTGTTTTAACTTTTTAAATTCCTCCGGTGTAACATCCCGGTACTTTCCTGATTCGAGATCCCCCAGTTCAATATTCATGATCCGTACACGTACCAGTTTCTGTACACGGTACCCAAAATATTCACACATGCGTCGGATCTGTCGGTTTAATCCCTGTGTCAGAATGATCCGGAACTGTTTTTTTCCTGTCCGTTCTACCCTGCATTTGCGCGTTGTCGTGCCAAGTTCCACAAGCGGAACACCGTTTGCCATACCATGCAGAAATGCATCCGTCACCGGACGGTTCACGGTAACAAGATATTCTTTTTCATGCATATTTCCCGACCGCATAATTTTGTTGACAATCTCACCGTTATTCGTCAACAGCAACAGTCCTTCCGACTCTTTATCCAGACGCCCGACCGGATAGATCCGTTTCGGATAATGCAGGAAATCAATCACATTATTTTTTTCCCTTTTTTCCGCCGTGCAGACAATACCCGCCGGCTTGTTAAGCGCGATCAGTATCATTTCTTTTTCTTTTTGTACCGGTCTTCCACAGAAACAGACCTCCTGTCCATCCGATACCTGATCCCCCATCCGCGCGGTTTTTCCGTCGATGGTTACATTTCCTGCTTCAATCTGGCGATCTGCTTCTCTTCTGGAGCATACCCCTGCTTCACTTAAAAATTTATTAATTCTGACTTCCACGTTTCTTCCCTGTCTGACAAAAATCGCGGAGACCTCACAGCCTCCGCTTCTTTATGATGTCTTTATTATTTTACCGTTTTTAATAAATCGCTCTTGATGTATCCGGTTTTTCCCTGGAACTTCACCTTCGTCCATTCTCCCTTGGTGCCAAGTTTCTTTAATTTTACGCCCGCATCCACTTTTCCAAGAAGTTCTCCATCTGTACTGGCGGTTTTACGCACATTGCAGATATCCTTCGTTTTTACGGTTCCCTTGCCGGAACCTGACTTGGAAGATACTTCCTTTACAAATTCACTCTTTACATATCCGGTTTCTCCCTGGAATTTTACCTTGGTCCAGTCACCTTCCGTTCCAAGTTTCTTCAGTTCCACACCAATATCCACTTTTCCGAGGAGCTCACCATCCGTACTCGGGCTCTTTCTGACATTACAGATATCTTTTGTCTTGACCGTACCGGTAGATTTCTTGGAATCGCTCTTTGGGGTATCTTCCTTCTTTTCCGTAGACTCCGTTGTCTGGGTTTCCTCGGTCTTTTGAGTTTCTTCCTGTTTCTTTGTCTCCGTGGTCTGGGTTTCCTGCGTCTGGCTTTCCGTCTCTGTCGTCTGGGTTTCGGTATTGCTTACAATCGTTTCTCTCCATTTTGCCATGGCATTTCGAAGTGTTCCACCCACCATATTGGCAAGTTTTTCATCACTCTTTACAGCTTCATTATAGCTTGTCTGCACCTCTTTCTGCAGAGCAACCACTTCATCACTCTTCTCATATGCCAGAATCAGGGAATACAGATTTGCATCCAGATCCTGATCCAGGAAATTGAAATTGTATGCAGAGTATATGTTATTGATGATCAGATTTCCCTTTCCGTCTCTCTCCACATAGAAGAAATCCATTCCCGGTGCCGGAGTATCCACACCTTTGAATTTCAGATCATAGCATACAGATACCAGATAAGAATCATCGGTTGCCCCCTTTGTGGAATAACAGGTGATGTTCTGATAATCCTCATAATACTCAGAAAACGTCGTGATATAACTCTTTTCATTGTCACTGAGCGGCTGTGCAATCATCTCCAGCGAATCCGTATCTCCACCAGCATATGCCGCATAATAATTTTCCATCAGTGTCACAAGTTCCGCATCTGCATCTTTCTGCAGCTTACCGATTTCCTGATATTCTGTAGTCTGTGTCACTCCCTGTGTACCGTTTTGTGTCTCTTTCTGATCTTTCTGCGGACCGGTACACTTTACCAGAATCACAACAAGAACCACAAATAAAACAGCTGCGCAAAAATATCGTCTATATTTCACAAAAAAGTCTGTAAACTTTTTTAATTTTTCATTCTGCATATGAACCCTCCATAAAAATGCATCTTTCCATTTATGATACCACACCTCATACTATTCGTCCAGTAAAAAAGCGGTGCATGACGCACCGCTTTTCCTGTCATTCCATGGGTAAGTTGTTTCCTTGCCACATAGCATAAACTGCACCCGGCGGGAATCGAACCCGCATCTCAGGAGTCGGAGTCCTGCGTTCTATCCATTATACTACGGCTGCATAGCACTCTTATTTCACAAGTGCCTTTTTACTATATCACACTTCAAATTTAGAGTCAATCCACACTTTGATGTAAAATATGAAGTATTTCTTCCAGCTGCTTTACCGGAAGCTGCCCCGGTGCGCTCGCCTGCCCGCCTGCGCCAAATGTCACACACGATCCGAAAAACTCTCCGGCCACGCGGGAAATCCCCCCTTTTGCACCCATGGACATGGTAATCAGCGGATGATCCGGATGGTTTTCATGAAAGCGGTTGGTCTCCTCCAGCAAATGCAATACATCCCACATATTCTGCGGCATAACTGCCAGTTTCACGACATCTGCGCCACTCTCACGGATCTGTTCCAACAGCATGCGGATCACCTCCGGGTCCGGCGTCTGTTCAAAATCATGATGGGAAGCAATCACATATACTCCCATCTCCTGCAACCTCGCTATTTCTTTCTGCGGATTTTTTGCTTCAAAATATTCCACATCAATAAAATCCACGACATCTGATTCTGCCGCCACCTGATGAATATCATAAATATCCGCCGCGGAAAGTGCTTTGCACCCTCCCTGATTTTTAGAACGGAAGGTATACACCAGAATACTTTCCCTTATGATATGTTTCATTTCGTTTAATATTTCGCGGATCGCATTCGGACTTTCCACGTTTTCAAACGCATCCACACGCCACTCAATCATTTCCGTGTGTGCTTCTTCCAGCCTTCTGGTTTCTCTTAAAATTTCTTCTTTCGAAGACTCCATGACCGGCACACACACGATCGGTTTTCCTTTTCCTATAATCTTTCCTTTTATACAAAGCAGATTTTCCATCTCTGCACCTCCTGCTATGTTGTAATTCTCTGTTATTATATTCTAAAAGCCCGAAAGAAACAACCGGTTCCTGTTATTTGACAATTTTCCCGTTTTCCATTAAGATAGTCACGGTATGTGATATCCGAACTTAAGAGATAGGAGAAAAAAATGAGTTTTGAATTTTTAAACCAATTACCGACTCCGGCAGACATTAAGCGCGATTATCCGCTTTCCCCGGAGCTTCGTGAATTAAAAAAACACAGAGACCTCATGATCTCTGATGTAATTACAGGTAAAGATTCACGTGTCCTCGTAATCATCGGACCGTGTTCTGCAGATAACGAAGATTCTGTATGTGATTATGTGAGCCGTCTGACCAAAATCCAGGAAGATGTCAAGGATCAGGTCATCTTAGTTCCGCGTATTTACACCAACAAACCACGTACAACCGGCGAAGGCTACAAAGGGATTGCTTCCCAGCCAGATCCGGAAAAAGCTCCGGATATGATCGAGGGTCTGATCGCCATGCGTAAAATGCACATCCGTGCAATCGAAGAAAGCGGTCTTACCTGTGCCGATGAAATGCTTTACCCGGAAAACTGGGGATATGTCGAGGATCTTCTCTCCTACGTTGCCATCGGAGCACGTTCGGTAGAAGATCAGCAGCATCGTCTGACGGTCAGTGGTTTTGATGTCGCTTCCGGAATGAAAAATCCTACCAGTGGTGATTTTTCTGTTATGCTCAATTCTGTATACGCGGCACAGCATCCGCATCATTTCGTTTATCGCGGATACGAGGTGGAGACAACCGGAAATCCTCTGACTCACGTGGTTCTTCGCGGTGCAGTCAGCAAGCACGGCAATACCACCCAGAATTATCACTATGAAGATCTGATCCGTCTTCATGAGATGTACGAAAAAATGGATGTCATCCATCCGGCAGCCATCATTGATACCAACCATTCCAACTCCGGAAAGAAGTTTAAGGAACAGATCCGTATCGCAAAAGAAGTGATGCATAACCGCCAGCTTTCTTCCGATATCCGTTCTCTGGTAAAGGGTCTGATGATTGAAAGTTACATCGAAGAGGGAAATCAGTCTATCGGAGATCATATTTACGGAAAATCCATTACCGATCCTTGTCTCGGATGGGAAGATTCCAAACAGCTGATCTATGACATTGCGGAGATGAACGCAAAGTAAACAGTTTTTGTCTGAAAACCAAAATGGAGTGTAAAAAGTGTTCCTTTTGCACTCCATTTTTTTATAATTTTTCTACAACAAAACGTAACAGCCGGATTCCAACAGATGCCTCCAATACACATCCAACAAGTACCAGTACCACAACTCCCATCCCCCATGCCAGCCGCAGCAGCCATGGATTTTTCCGGTTATAAAACCTGTGCGGTTCTACCAGCAGTAAAAGCGCAAGCGCTGCAAGATACAAAATTCCATGCGGCAGCCACGATACCAGAAAAAAAACAATTCCAAGAATCCCCATATTCATCACACAGGCAGCAAAAAATACCCCGCCGGTAAAATAAATCAGGCAGCGCAATAATAATGGCAGAATTGCTTTTAAAGCAGTAAGGGAAAGGATTGTAATAATCACAAACACTTTTCCCCTTTCCCATAAAATATTTGCCAAAAGCGGCAAATACCCGGTATCCGATGCCGCAAATGTTTTCATATGATACGCATTTAAAAATCCATAAGTCGTAAAATATTCATATCCAAACAGACAGGTACATAAAATTCCCGCAAGACCAAAACAGATTCCAATCGCCAGTTCCTTTTTCATAAAAATTCCTAAAACTCTTTTCTTTTCAGCCTATGCCCTGTCCGTTTTCTTTATTCCATTTTTATAAATCCAGATGTTTTCCCATTCCGCCTTTTTTTGCTGCCGCATATGCCATAATTGCAGCAATGGTTTTTCCATCCTGAATTTTCCCTTCATAGATCATATCGCACAACTCTTCCAGTGTGTAAATTTCCACATCAATGGATTCCGCTTCATCCAGATGCCGGGTTCCCACTTCCAGATCGGTAGCTACAAAAATATCAACCGCCTCATCACAAAATGCCACCGTCGTACGCAGGGATAACAAATGTTTCACTTTCGTGCTGCGGTATCCCGTTTCCTCTTCCATCTCCCGTGCCGCACAATACGCCGTATCTTCCGTCTTACTGTCCCGACAGCCGGCCGGAATTTCAAGTGTTTCTCTCTCCAGCGCATTGCGGTACTGACGCACCATCACAATTCTTCCATCCTTCATAACCGGAAGAATGGCGGCTGCGCCCATACGATGGGATACAAAATCCCACTCTGCTTTGTTTCCATCCGGAAGTTCCATCGTATCTTTGTAGATATCCAGAATTGCTCCCTTGTATACCAGTTCTCTCTTCAATCGTTTTACATGCTCTACCATATTTCAAACCTCTCTTTCCTGTCCGGACATCATCCCCGGATATTTTTCATCGTTCACAGTTTCTTCAAATTTGTAACATATCCATTTCACACTTTTCCGGTATAGTGAAATCATCAAAAGGAACCAAAACCTTTCGATCATTTTTTTCATAATCTGGCCAGTGCAGCCGTGCTGTACTGGTCCCTCCTTTTTATTCTATACGTCCCATGAAATCCCAATGTATTTATTTTACAACACATTATGATATAAAAAAGGCTTAATCCCGCTTTCCGCGGTCTTAAGCCTTTTTAAGTTCATTTTCACAATTACTTAGCGTAGTCAACAACACGCGATTCCCTGATCACATTTACCTTGATCTGACCCGGATATTCCAACTCAGTCTCAATCTGTTTTGAAATATCTCTGGCTAAAAGAACCATATCCGCATCGCTGATCTGCTCAGGAACAACTAAGATACGAACCTCTCTACCTGCCTGAACTGCAAAAGATTTTTCTACACCCTTATAGCTATTTGTAATATCCTCAAGCTGCTGTAAGCGGTTTGAGTATGTTTCCAAAGTTTCTTTTCTCGCACCCGGACGTGCAGCGCTGATGGTATCGGCTGCCTGCACCAGACATGCAATCAGACTCTCCGGCTCCACATCACCGTGATGTGCTTCCACTGCATTGATGACAAGAGGTGATTCCTTGTACTTTCTACACAGTTCCACACCCAGCTGGATATGGGAACCTTCCATATCATGATCTACAGCCTTACCAATATCATGTAATAATCCCGCACGTTTTGCCATACGGACATCCTCACCGATTTCTGCGGCAAGCAAACCTGTCAGCTGTGCGACCTCAATCGAATGTTTCAATGCATTCTGTCCATAACTGGTACGATACTTCATTTTGCCTAAAAGCCGGACAAGCTCCGGATGAATGCCGTGGATGCCGACTTCTAATACAGCAGCCTCGCCTTCTTCACGAATCATTGTCTCTACTTCTTTTTGCGCTTTTTCAACCATTTCCTCGATACGAGCCGGATGAATCCGTCCATCCACGATCAACTTTTCAAGTGCAATTCTTGCAACTTCTCTTCGAATCGGATCAAAGCTGGAAAGGATAACTGCTTCCGGCGTATCATCAATGATCAGATCTACTCCTGTCATCGTTTCAAGTGTACGAATATTTCGTCCTTCCCTACCGATGATACGGCCTTTCATCTCATCATTCGGAAGCTGTACAACAGAGATTGTGGTTTCAGCAACGTGATCCGCAGCACATTTCTGAATTGCAGTAACTACATAGTCCTTTGCCTTCTTGTTGACTTCTTCCTTCGCCTGCGCTTCCATTTCCTTGATCATCTTCGCAGTGTCAATCTTCACATCTTCTTCCACGGTCTTTAAGAGGTATTCTTTTGCCTGTTCAGAGGTTAATCCTGAAATTCTTTCCAGTTCCTGTACGCGCTGTTCGTTGAGCTTTGCTATCTCAACTTTCTGCTTCTTTAAATCTTCTTCTTTGGCACGGAAACTTGCCTCACGCTTTTCAATCGCTTCGAGTTTCTTGTCCAGATTTTCTTCCTTCTGCACAATACGACGCTCGTTACGCTGAATTTCATTTCTACGCTCTTTGATCTCCTTGTCGATCTCATTCTTGGAACGAATGGTTTCTTCTTTGATCTCAAGCATAGCTTCGCGCTTCTTGTCTTCGGCATTTTTCACGGCCTCGTCGATGATGCCTCTGGCCTGCTCTTCTGCATTTCCAATCTTGGTATTTGCTACCTTCTTGTGATATTCAGTCGAGATAAACCATACAGCAACCGCAGTAATTATAAGTGTGATAACAACAGCAATAATTACTTGTGGCACAGGAGCACCTCCTTTATTAAGTTTTCATTGTACATATAACAAAAAGAAATATTAGTCTTCCATGTCATACTTCTACAACATTATAATTTTATCCTTTTTGCTTAAATATGTCAAGCAATACGTGCTTTCATTGTTTACTTTTCATAGCATGCAGCACATCATTGCTCCGAAAGCCCCTGCGCATCAGATACTGGTAAACACGTGTAAATTCTTTTTGGTCAGAATTTTGCGCGTCAAACTTTTTCTTTTCCAGCAGACGTATGATCTGCTCCTGTTCGTCCCCCTCATAACATTCCTCAAGGGCACGATCAATCACTTCTCCAGGAACTCCCTTTCCATACAGTTTTACTTTCAGCTGATAGCGGCTCATACGATCCTGACGATAATTGATATAGGTACATGCATAGCGGTAATCATCGACATAATGAAAAGATTTCACATATTCAAGTGCAAGATCAATACACGCCTGCGGATATCCACCCTGTTTCAGTTTCTCCCGCAGCTGCTGCTCTGTACGGTCCATCTGTTCCAGCAGATGCATGGTTCTTCTCTTTGCACGCTTTCCCACCACTTCATAAATCAGCTGATGCTCCTCTTCATCCGAAAGTGTGCTTCCTTCCCGCATCCGAAACTGTTTTGCCTCTCCCCGGTAAAGAACAAGCTCCGTTCCATTATCCAGATGGAAACGAAGCCTGCCCTTTCCCAGAGTCGTACACTCTGTCACTGTAACCATATCTTATTCATTCTTGCTTTCCGCATCTGCAGATACCGGAGTCTCTTCTTCGCCTTCCGGGGTCTCATCCTCCTGTGCAAAATAATGTTCACGCACCATTTCCTCAATCATCTTACAGAATTCCGGATTTTCACGCAGATACGTTTTTGCATTTTCACGTCCCTGTCCGATCTTGTCTCCTTCATAAGCATACCATGCACCGGATTTGCTGATAATTCCGACATTTGCTGCCAGATCCAGAATATCTCCCTCTTTGGAAATGCCCTTTCCAAACATGATATCAAACTCTGCTTCACGGAATGGCGGTGCTACTTTGTTTTTTACGACTTTGACACGGGTATGGTTACCAATGACTTCTCCTGCCTGCTTCAGCTGTTCTACACGGCGCACGTCCAGACGGACAGAAGAATAAAACTTAAGTGCACGGCCACCGGTCGTCGTCTCCGGATTTCCAAACATAACACCAACTTTTTCACGGAGCTGGTTGATAAAGATTACAATACAGTTTGACTTGCTGATCACACCGGTCAGCTTACGAAGCGCCTGACTCATCAGACGTGCCTGCAGGCCCACATGGGAATCTCCCATATCTCCGTCAATTTCCGCCTTTGGCACAAGAGCTGCTACCGAATCGACAATTACAATATCGACTGCTCCGGAACGCACCATGGTCTCGGTGATCTCAAGTGCCTGCTCTCCGCAGTCCGGCTGGGAAATATAGAGATTGTCAATATCAACACCGATATTCTTTGCATAGACAGGATCAAGCGCATGCTCTGCGTCAATGAATCCGGCAATTCCGCCCTGCTTCTGCACCTCTGCCACACAGTGCAGTGCAACGGTAGTCTTACCACTGGACTCCGGTCCGTAAATCTCAATGATACGTCCTTTCGGAAGTCCTCCGAGTCCCAATGCAATATCCAGACTGAGAGATCCTGTAGGAACCGTTTCCACGTTCATATTTGCGGAATTGTCCCCCAGCTTCATCACAGAACCTTTGCCATACTGTCTCTCGATCTGTGCGATTGCCGCGTCCAGTGCTTTTAATTTATCGTCCTTTGCCATAATATTCTCCTTCTTATCGAACTTATGTTCGTATCTATGTTCTAATAGTAGTATATTTTGTTTGTATTGTCAATGCAAAATTTTAAATGGGGAAATAAAAAAAGACAGTCGCCCTGCAACTGCCTTTTATTATACGTTGTATCCTACTACGCGTCAAGAAGTGTTTTCAGGTAATCCTCAATCGCATCCTGCGTCTGTAACCCTACCATCTTCTTCTGAAACATTCCATCTTTCATGAATACCAGCGTAGGAATACTCACAATCTGGTAATTTAATGCAAGCTGTGGCTGCTCGTCCACATTTACTTTGCATACTTTCACCTGATCTCCCATCGATTCTGCAACTGCATCCACAACCGGTGACTGCATCTGACAAGGGCCACACCAGGATGCCCAGAAATCAATCACGACCGGCACCTTTGCGCCGACAACTTCTGCTTCAAAGTTTTCTTTTGTAATTGTTACAACTCCCATGATCTTTCCTCCTTTGATTAATTCTTACTGAACTCGGATAATACGAGTCCTTCGTTTCGGTCAAGTGTCATGCCGACACTCCATGCATTGACAAATAAAAGAAGCGGATTTCCCTTCATATCAATCACTTTCTTCATATCTGAAGTACCAGTCAGCGCGTCTACATCCACTTCATCCTTGTTCTCGATCCAGCGGATATGTTCATATGGAAGATTCTCCAGACGGATCTCCACATTATACTCGTTTTCCAGACGGAACCGGAGTACATCAAACTGCAGCACACCAACTACTCCTACTATGATTTCCTCCATACCGCCTTTGTATTCCTGGAAAATCTGGATGGCACCTTCCTGTGCAATCTGTGTTACTCCTTTTACAAACTGCTTGCGCTTCATGGAGTCGATCAGACGTACACGTGCAAAATGTTCCGGCGCAAATGTCGGGATTCCCTCAAACTGAAACTTGTCCTTTGCCGTCGTGAGGGTGTCCCCGATAGAGAAAATGCCGGGATCAAAAATACCAATAATATCTCCCGCATATGCTTCTTCTACCATTTTACGCTCGTCTGCCATCATCTGCTGCGGCTGGGAAAGCTTGATCTGTTTGTTTCCCTGCACATGGAATACTTCCATGCCCGCCGTAAACTTACCGGAACAGATACGCATAAACGCAATACGGTCCCGGTGATTTTTATTCATATTTGCCTGAATCTTAAAGACAAACGCAGAAAAATCTTCCTGAAACGGATCAATCATTCCGATGTCTGATTTCCGGGCCATTGGCGCATAAGTCATCTTCAGGAAATGCTGCAGAAAAGTTTCCACACCAAAATTGGTCAGGGCAGAACCGAAAAATACCGGGGAAAGTTCTCCCTTTGTCACAAGTTCCATATCAAATTCCGCACTGGCACCGTCAAGAAGTTCGATTTCGTCATCCAAAATTGATTTTTTCTCCTCACCAATCTCGTCGATCAGTGCCGGATCATCGATATCAATAATCTTTTCGGAACCTTCTTTTGTTCCCTTTAATGTATCGGCAAATGTCATAACTTTTCTGGTATGACGGTCATATACACCTTTGAATTCTTTTCCGGAACCGATCGGCCAGTTGACCGGATACGTTGCGATTCCCAGTTCATTTTCAATATCATCAAGAAGCTCAAACGTATCATTTGCATCGCGGTCCATCTTATTGATAAATGTAAAAATCGGAATATGGCGCATTACGCATACCTTAAACAGCTTACGTGTCTGCGCCTCTACTCCTTTGCTTGCATCAATCACCATGACTGCGGAATCCGCCGCCATAAGTGTACGGTAAGTATCCTCCGAGAAATCCTGATGTCCCGGGGTATCCAGAATATTGATACAGTATCCGTCATAGTTAAACTGCAGCACCGACGAGGTGACCGAAATACCTCTCTGCTTCTCGATCTCCATCCAGTCAGACACCGCATGTCTTGCTGTTGCCTTTCCTTTTACGGAACCGGCAAGATTGATGGCTCCTCCGTAAAGCAGGAACTTCTCCGTCAGAGTCGTCTTACCTGCATCCGGATGGGAAATGATAGCGAATGTACGCCGTTTTTCTATTTCTTTTCTTAAGTCACTCACAGTATATCCTCCAAACCAATTGCACACTGTACCTCATTTTATACTAAAAACTATGTATTTGCAAGTGCTACTGGATGGGAGTGATCACGATCTTATCTGCGGATACTCCGGTCTTACGCTTTACAATATCTTCGACCTGCGCCCGCTTGGCATCGGTTGCCTCCCCCATATTAAGAACCACATCACAGCCGTCATCATTCATACTGACAACCACATCCGTAAACCCTTTTGCCTCCAGCATCATTTCTGCATTGGACTCTTTCTCCGCAATATCCGTCAGTGTAATCATTTCATTGACCGCATCTTTCTTTTTGGACTCATCCAAAGAATCATTGTCAATGATTGCCTGCAGGGTTTCTTTATTTTTGGAACGCACCTGTTCCCGGTTAAGTTTCACTTTTGCCGCATAGTCGGAATCCCCGCTTGTCACAGAGGTAAGTACCGTCTCTCCCGGATTTTCCACATCTTCCGTCGATGCATCCGCCAGATCTTCCTTGCTGCTTGTGATATCCAGATCCTCCCCGGTTTCATAATCTTTATCCGCCTGGTCACTTACGGCACCCTGATTCATATTAGCTACCGTCTCGGCATCTTTGATATCAGCGCCCTTTTTGTCATAAGTAACATAACCGGCCACCGCAATCAGCACCGCCAGCGTTGTAATAACAATCTGATTTTTATGCACTCTTTTTTTCACGTCTATTCCTCCTGTACCGACATTTTAACTACTACTACCTTATGCGCTTCCACCGGAAATAATGACATTACCGCGTTGGAAATTTCTGTAACGGTCTTTGCATTTCCTCCACCCTGTGCCACAACCACAACCCCTTCAATTTTCGGCATCTGCCTGCAGATCACATAGGGCTGTCTGGTATCACCGGTATCGTACACCACCGTTGTCTCTTCCTTTTTGTTTCCATCTTTTGTCACATTTTTATCCAGCTGGTCGGTTCCCTCATCGGAAAATGTCAGCATTACACGGGTTTTTCCCACCCCGTCCATGTGTTCAAGCAGCTCCTTCAGCTGCTGCTGCAGCTGCTCTTTATAGGAATCTTCCGTCTGTAGCTGCTGCTCCTTTTGTTCCTGCGTCTGTGTTTCTTTCTGGCTTTGTTTTGCCCCCGTCGGCATCGCAACGATCATTACCATCACCCCAAGCAGAATCAGTACAACGAAATCCGATTTATTCCTCTTTTTGATCCACTTTCCCAAGATACTGTTCAAAAATATTCTCTCCCTTCTCCTGATATTCTATGCTTTCCATCTGCTCGACAATCTCATGCAGCTGCTGCCTTGCCTCTTCTTTTTTCATTCCTCCCACATAGACCAAAAGCGGCTGTGCCAGCACGGTGATCACGAGCACGCTGACAAAAAAATGAAAATATTTCTGATAGGTTTCCTTTGGTGTCAGATATGACAACAGATAAAAAATCAGCATCAGCACGAAATAATTTTTCACAAATGTAAGTACAACTTCCATGTTCTCCTCCCTTCTCAATAGATGAAACTGGTGGAAACACTGATCATGGATATGGTAATAAAAAATAAAAGCAGCGCATCCAGCTGTATGGTACAAAAAAGCGCGCATCCCCTGGCAGCGGCCTGCACACACTGCGCAATCCGGCTGTCTGCGACCGGTGCCAAAAATGCAGCGGTCAGGCGGTACATCACAGAAAAACAGAAAGATTTCAGCAGCGGTGTCATCCCGATTACAAGAAGAAGGATAAGGGAAGCCGCGCCAATGCTGTTTTTTATGAGGATTCCGCTTCCGAGCAGGATCTCTGCTGCGGAACCGAAGGTATTTCCTACTCCGGGAACCGCGGATATACTGTTAAAAATACTGTTTGTGGAAAGCCTGTCTCTTGCAGGTACAATCAGAGACTGTACAACACCGATTCCCATAACGGCAGTCAGCCCGCCTTTTAAGACCAGTCGTATTCCGTCTTCGAACAGCTGCGCCATCTTTCCAAGTTTTGTTTCCTCAAACAGGTTATCCATCAGAAGAAGCAGCACAAACACATGAACCCCCGGCAGAAAAATAAATTTCATTCCCAGTTCCAGCAGATACATCAGTCCGAATGCCAGCTGATAAAAGGAACCCGCAGATGCCGCATTGCCGGAGCAAAACAGCGTTGCCGCATACAAAGGCACAAATGCGGTCATAAATGCCACCAGACGGTCAATCCCCTGATCTACCGCCTCTGAGATCAGGGCAAATGATTGCAGCAACAACAGAACCACCCCAAGATAAACAATAAAAAAGCTCATCTGCGAAACATACCCCTGTCGCGTCATCATCACTTTTCCGTACAGCGCAAATAAAAGTCCTATGGCAAACATCTGCAAAAACATTGGCTTTGCAGCCGTGATTTCATAAAAAAATAAATCTGCAATATATTCACAGATCATTCCCGCATCCAGTCCGTTGGTTCCTTCCGTCACCAGTTTATTCACCATTTTTTCAAAATCCATCTTTTCCGGCAGATCCTGCGTCTGTGCATTGATATCCGTAAAATCAAGTTCTTTTATGATCTCATCCGCCTCGGCCGCCATCACATTTTGCGGCTGTAAAAAAATCATCCATACGAACAAAACAGACCAGAACAAAATTTTAGCAATTTTTTTCATTTCTACCCCCCGGTCATCTGTTCGATCAGCTGCAACAAAACCCACAATTCCGGAATGGACAAAGCAACGATCGATAATTTTGCAAACAGTTCAATCTGTCCTGCGACAGATCCATATCCCGCTTCCCGGCAGACCGATGCGGAAAAATCGGCAACATATGTAATTCCAAGCATCTTTAACAGTGCTTTCAAAAGTGCCGGATCTACCGGAAGCGTGTCCATCAGTTCCCGTAAAAAATCCAGGATAAACGAAATTCTTGACAGTGTGTATCCGAAAATCAAAACCGATGCTGCAATTCCCACAAGCAACGCCAGCTCTCCCTTTTCTTTTTTCAGCAAAAGAGCCAGAAAAACCGCAGCAATTCCGATCATTCCTATCTTTATCATAGACATCACATACGAAACAGGGTTTCCATCGTTGTAAACAGTTCACTGATACAAGGCACGATCCAGAACAACACTATTATCAGACCTGCCAGGCTCAGCAGAAATGCCTGTTCCTCCCTTCCACTATGCTTGAGAATCTGGCTGAGTACTGCCACAACAATTCCAAGCGCTGCAATTTTAAAAATAATTGTTACACTCATACACTCAAGGTTCCCTTCCTATGCCTTTACACCAGAAGAATGATCATAACCACGCCGGTCAGCATTCCAACAGGCAGATACACCCGCTGTTTTTTTAAAAATTCCAATCGTGACTCTGCCAGAAATTTTTCCATCCGTTTTCTGCAGATTTCATTGCATTGCAGATTCTCTGCACTGCTTTCGCCATAAAATGCTCCCGCGGCAGACGTAAGGATTTCCCAGCCCTCCTGCCCGATCTGCAGTTCTCTTTTGTGCTTCTGCAGACAATCCTGCCAGATTTTCTGCCCGCTTGGATTCTGATGGTTGCGCATACATACACAGACCTCATCCAGAAATGCCTGCATGGATGCATCCGCCGTTTCATAAAAAGACAAAAAATCGTACAACCGCACGTGTTCCTGTTCCAGTGCATATTCCCAGCGCACAAACAGGCGTATCCATTCCCCCGCCATCCGCTGTCTGGCTTTTTCCCCCTCTGCCCATTTGTACAAAAATCCGGCACACCCTGCCAGTATCAGGACGGTTCCGAAAATCCTTGCCACAATGGATTTCCTCCTCCCTCATATACGGTGAGAATCCGGCGCCCGTCCGGTTTTCTCTGCAGACCAATGAGTCGCATCTGTGAGCGGATCAGATCCAGTCCGCCCATCTGCAGGCGGTGCAAAACCTCTAAGACACTGCCGGCATGTATGGTTCCAAGGATCGATACCCCGCACCGGGCACAGTCTGCCACCGCAGCAAAGTCCTCCGGAAGTCCCAGTTCGTCCACTGCAATGATCTGCGGGGACATGGAACGAAGCAGCATATGGATTCCATGTTCCTTCGGACAATTGTCCAGCACATCCGTGCGGGGGCCCAGATCGTTTTGCGGAATTCCCCGGTAACACGCGGCAATTTCCGACCGTTCATCGACTACCCCGACCTTTTTCCCGGCACGCAGGTGATTTCCTTTCGAAAGCAGCCGGATACAATCCCTTAAATAGGTTGTTTTTCCGACCCCCGGCGGTGCAAAGAAAAACGTATGATATACGTTCTCTCCGCAATACAGCCATGGAATCAGTACCGATGCACACCCCTTTTTTTCGTGAGCCAGACGGATATTTAAACCGCTGATACAGCTTAACAGCTTCATACAGCTTGAGGTTCCGTGTTTCTCATAGCTTGCCCGCCCGGAAACCCCGATCCTGTGCCCGCCTTCCAGCGTAAAATACCCCTGTCGCAGTTCTTCTTCCAGTGCATACACGGAATATCCACTCAGATAATTCAGTACCTCCCGCATATGTGCTTCCGTGAGCAGCCCAATCTCTTTTTCTTTCTCATCCGCATATAAAATTTCCAGCGGTTGTCCGACCCGAAGCCGGATTTCTTCTGCCCCGCACAACGTTTCTGCTTCCATCTGCGTTCGAAAATCTACCGGAAGATATTCTGTAATCTCCATTCTGTCACTTCCTCCATGTTTCTTTCCATAAAAAATGAGCCATAAGGACAAATCCCTATGACTCATTTATATGTTTTATATGTGATTTTAGAACATCCGATTTACATACGGTCCGGTGCAGAAAAACCAAGCACATCGATACAGGTCTCAAGAATATTTTTGGTCAGTACCAAAAGACCGATATAAGAAGCCTGTACCTTAAAATCTTCCTCGGAAAGAATCTTTGTCTCATGATAAAATCCGTTGAATGCATTGGCCAGTTCATAAATATATGCACAGATCTTGTGCGGTGCTTTCTCCTCATATGCATTTTCCATCATGGCATTGAAACGTGACAATACAAGCATCAGGTTCTTCTCACTTGCAGAATGTGCCCCAAGAATCGGTGCATCCGGCAGCGAATTTTTTGCAGTGTATTTCTTTAAAATGGATTTAATACGCACAATCGTATATAAAATATACGGTCCTGTATTCCCTTCAAAAGAAGTAAAACGCTCAATATCAAAACAGTAGTCCTTGCTTGCCTGATTGGACAGATCTCCGTATTTAACTGCTGCCAGAGCAACCGTTTTTGCAGTCTGCTTTGCCTCTTCCTCGGAAATATCGAGGTTTTCCTTTTCTTTCTGGTTCTCTGTAATCTTTTTGAGCATCTCCTCATTGATCTCATCAAGCAGATATTCCAGACGCATAACGCCGCCATCTCTTGTCTTAAACGGTTTGCCGTCTTTTCCGTTCATGGTACCGAATCCGATATGGGTCAGTTCCACATCCGGTCCGACGAGTCCGGTCTTTCTTGCACAGCGGAATACCTGTACGAAATGCATGCTCTGACGCTGATCCGTCAGGTAAATAATGGCATCCGGGTTGTAATCCTGCACACGCATCACAATCGTAGCAAGATCTGTCGTACTGTATAACGAAGCTCCGTCTGACTTTAAGATGATACATGGCGGAATCTCTTTTGTATCCGTATCCTCTTTGACATCCACAACCAGAGCCCCTTCGCTCATGTAGGCAAAGCCCTTGTCCTTCATCATCTGTACCATATCCGGAATATACGGCTGTGCATCCGACTCTCCCTTCCAGAGCTCAAAGGAGACATTCAGATTATCATAGTTCTTCTTTAAATCTGTCACGGAAACATCCAGAATGTGTGCAAGAAGTGCACGGTATCCCCGTCTGCCGGCCTGCAGCTGGCTGGTTGCCTCCATGGCAGCCTCACGGAACGCTTCGTCTTCCTTACTCTTTTTGCTGGCAGTCGGATAGATATCCTCCAGTTCGGAAATGGTAAACGGCGCCTCTTTCGGATATTCTCCGGTATAGCTTTCATCATAGTATACCAGATCCGGCTTACGCTCTTTTAATTCTACAATGATCAGTCCCATCTGCAGACCCCAGTCTCCCAGATGCACATCACCGATCATGTGATGTCCCATAAATTTGCCGATCCGCTTGATACTCTCTCCAATGACAGCAGAGCGCAGATGTCCGACATGCAATGGCTTGGCAACATTGGCCCCGCCGTAATCTACAATAATGGTCTTCGGATGTGCCGCTTTGTCACAGCCAAATCTTCCCTCATCTGCTTTCATATCGCTGACATATTTCGCCAGATAGGCAGGACTTACTTTCATATTGATAAATCCCGGTTTTACAGACTCTACGCTCTCAAACAGTTCGTTTTCTGCCAGCGCCTGCGCAATCTTATCCGAAATCATGAATGGTGCACACTTGTACTCCTTTGCTGCAGCCATTGCTCCGTTACACTGGTATTCACACAGGTCCGGACGATTGGAAAGTGTAACTTTCCCGTATTTTGCATCATATCCCTGACCGGTAAATGCATTTGTCACCTGCTCGGTGATCAGATCTATTAATGTCTTCATCCTAGGGTTCTCCTCTTTTTTTACTACAGATTATTGTATACATCATAGAGGAAAAAGTCAAACGCTTCTTCGTATCTGACATTTTTCTTCATACAAAAACGGCTGCCACATTACGCGGCAGCCGTCTCCACTTTTATCAGTTCTATCCGTTATTGTCTAATTGTTCTTTCCGGAAAGGTACTCATCAATACCCTTTGCAGCTGCCTTACCTGCTCCCATTGCAAGGATAACGGTAGCGGCACCTGTTACGGCATCTCCACCTGCATAAACACCGTCTTTGCTTGTTGCACCAGTATCTTCGGTTGCAACGATACACTTGCGGCGGTTTGTCTCAAGCCCCTTGGTTGTGGAAGAAATGAGTGGGTTTGGAGAGGTACCGAGTGACATGATCACGGTATCACAATCCATCTCATACTCAGAACCAGGAATCTCCACCGGACTTCTTCTTCCGGACGCATCCGGCTCACCGAGTTCCATCTTGATGATGCGCACACCCTTTACCCAGCCATTCTCATCGACAAGAATTTCCGTTGGATTCTGCAACAGATCAAAAATGATTCCCTCTTCTTTTGCGTGATGTACTTCTTCCTTACGTGCCGGAAGTTCTTCCTCACCACGACGGTATACAATATGTACCTCTGCGCCGAGACGGAGTGCGGTTCTTGCAGCATCCATGGCTACATTACCACCACCGACAACGACAACTTTCTTTCCATGGGAAATCGGGGTCTCATATCCTTCCTCAAACGCTTTCATGAGGTTGTTTCTTGTCAGGAATTCGTTTGCAGAGAATACTCCGTTTGCCTGCTCGCCAGGGATTCCCATGAAACGTGGAAGTCCTGCTCCGGAACCGATAAATACAGCCTCAAAGCCTTCCTTTTCCATCAGCTCATCGATCTTTACGGATTTACCGATGACAACGTTGGTCTCGATATCCACACCGAGTGCTTTTACGTTTTCTACCTCGGCTGCTACAACCTTGTCCTTTGGAAGACGGAACTCCGGAATACCGTAGCTTAACACACCACCGGCACGATGCAGTGCTTCAAAAATGGTCACATCGTAGCCAAGCTTTGCCAGATCTCCGGCACAGGTCAGACCTGCAGGGCCGGAACCGATCACGGCTACTTTGTGTCCGTTTAACTTCTCTGCTTTCTTTGGCTTGATCCCATGCTCGCGTGCCCAGTCTGCAACGAAACGCTCTAATTTACCGATGGCAACCGGATCACCCTTGAAACCGCGGATACATTTACCTTCACACTGGCTCTCCTGTGGGCAGACACGTCCACAGACAGCCGGAAGTGCGGAAGACTCGGAGATAATATGATAAGCCTCCTCAAAATTGCGCTCCTTGACCTGTGCGATAAATGCCGGAATATTGATAGAAACCGGACATCCCTTCATACACTGTGCATTTTTACAATTTAAGCAACGGGAAGCCTCTGCAACTGCCTCTTCCTCGTTGTATCCATAACATACTTCCTCAAAATTCGTAGCACGAACCTTTGGTTCCTGCTCACGAACCGGTACTCTGACTAATCCTTCCATTACTTGTCACCTCCGCAATGGCCGCATCCACCGTGATGGGTAGCGCCCTCTTCATATGCGAGCTTTGCTCTGCCTTCTTCTGTCTTATACTGCTGCTGACGCTTCATTGCCTGATCAAAGTCAACGAGATGTCCGTCGAACTCCGGTCCGTCAACACATGCGAATTTTACTTCTCCGCCAACCATCAGACGGCATGCTCCACACATACCGGTTCCGTCTACCATGATCGGGTTCATGGATACAACGGTAGGAATCTCAAGCTTCTTGGTAAGGATGGTAACGAATTTCATCATGATCATCGGTCCGATTGCGACACATACGTCATAATGTTTTCCATCATCAATCAATGCCTGTAACTGCTGGCAGCCATTTCCGTGAAATCCATAAGTACCGTCATCCGTACATACATATACATTTCCGGCTACTGCCTTCATCTCATCCATATAAAAAAGCAGATCCTTGGTACGGGAACCCATGATCACGTCTGCATCAATTCCGTGCTCATGCAGCCATTTTACCTGTGGGTATACCGGTGCGGTTCCCAGACCTCCTGCGATAAATACAATTTTCTTTTTTCTGGTCTCCTCAAGGTTCTCCTCCTCACAGAGTTCGGACGGACATCCCAAAGGTCCAACGAAATCTTCGAGAGCATCGCCCTCATTTAAGGCCATCATACGCTCGGTTCCTGCGCCAATCGTCTGTACCACGATGGTGACAGTCTCCTTCTCTCTGTCATAGTCACAGATCGTAAGCGGAATACGCTCTCCTACTTCATCTGTCTTTGCAATGATAAACTGTCCCGGCAGACACTCATTGGCCACACGCGGTGCCTTGATGTCCATCAGGATAATGTTATCTGCCAATGTTTCTTTTCGAACAATCGGGTACATAAACTGCCTCCTGTATGTAATAAATTTAATCTAATCCCTGTTCTCTTTTTCTGCTGAATACAAAAAGAGGTGCATAACACACCTCTTTATTGTATATGACTTCTTCACTTTTCGCAACGACTTTTTACGAAAAATATACAAGCTCATCTTCCGGTTTCTGGGCTTTTTCGATGGAAATCGGGTAAAGAACCGGTCCTTTTCCCTTATATTCCCGTGCAAATTCGACACGGATCTCTGCCGTAATTGTAATCCATGACTTGTGCGGAAGTTCCTCTTCCCGGTCATATTTACATTTGAAACCGATAAATGTCACATCCTCAATGCAGCAGGTCATCGCAAACCGTCCCGGAACAAACACGCCTTTCTTAAGTTTATCCGGATTATATACCAGAGCCAGGAATTTTACTTTCTTGCGATCGTATTTCTTGTAATTTTCCATGGCATCCATGTACCAGATAGCATAATCCGCATCGGTCAGTTCTATCACATCCTGATTGATATCAAACGGTAATTCCTCCGGACGCTCATCAATCGTTCCGTCCTTGCGCTCATAGACAATCTGTGCTTTCCGGTTGATGTTCTTAATGGTACGGCGCAGATGTCCACGGTCGGTATCATCATCCGTACGGTTAAAAATAACCACATCACTGGAAAAAACCTGTTCCTGCATCATTGCACGCATATTATTCATATACAGATCATACGTCGTGGAATCTACGGTTGCCAGTGACTGTACAATCACCCAGCCCTCCGGCATCTTTGCTTCCAGCAGCTTGTCCATGCCCCACGTTCCATTATACTCAATAAACACCTGTTCCGGCTGGTAAGCATCCTGAATTTCCTGCAATTTTGCAGGAGTAAAATCAGCTTCTTCCTCCACCGTAACCAGTTTAAAATTAATCGTGGCAAGTTTTGCCTCGTCATACTCTTTTTCGCCATCCTCACACATGATGATAATGCCTTTTGCACCGTCACCAAAATTGTTTTCAAATAGCGTTTCCTGTACCAGCGTGGTCTTTCCGCTGTCCATAAATCCTGTAAATAAATATACCGGAATATCCTGTGCCATAATTGCTCTCCTTACATTTTTCTATCAGGTATTATCCACGCATTTTAAAGGCCAAATGTCTTTAATAATTCGTCCTCATGGATATCCGTTCCGATTACAACGATACGTCCGGTGTAATCCGGCTCACCCTCACGAATCTCATATTCACCCGGAACCATATCAAAATACAGCCATGTGCCATCTGTAGACTCTACCATGCCCTTAGAACGGAGAATATTCTCGGAATCTACAAATTTCTTTAAGACTTCCTCAAGCTTTGCACGCTCAAATTTATGTGGTGTCTCCTTGCCCCAGCTGGTAAATACATCGTCTGCATGATGATGGTGATGGTGCTCATGGTCATGGCAGCCACAGGTACAGTTTTCATCATGCTCATGGTGATGCTCATGGTCTTCATGATCATGGTCGTGATGGTCATGGTCTTCATGATCATGGTCGTGATGATGTTCATGTTCTTCATGATCATGGTCCTCATGGTCATGATGATGCTCATGGTCATGGTCTTCATGATGGTGGTCATGCTCATGTTCTGCTTCTTCTTTGGCATGATGTGCCTCGGCAAGAGCCTTCATTTCCAGATTATCCTGTCCTTCCATGACCTTAAGGATCTGCTCACCGGACAATTTTGCCCAGTCGGTTGTAATAATGGCGGCCTTTGGATTCAGCTCCTGAATCTTATTCACGCAAAACTCCAGCTGCTCCGGCGTGGCGTTCTGGCTGCGGCTTAAAATAACGGTAGTTGCATATTCGATCTGATTGTTAAAAAACTCACCGAACGCCTTCATCTGCTTGCTCGCCTTAAGCGCGTTTACAACCGTTACCAGTGCGTTTAATTTTACATCCTGCTCTTTTTCAATATCAATCACGGACTTCATAACATCGGAAAGCTTACCGACTCCGGATGGCTCAATCAAAATACGGTCCGGATGATACTTGGTGATGACTTCATTTAAGTTCTTTCCGAAATCACCAACTAAAGAACAGCAGATGCATCCGGAATTCATCTCTGTAATCTGGATTCCTGCATCCTTTAAAAAACCACCGTCAATGCCGACCTCACCAAATTCATTCTCGATAAGGACAATCTTTTCCCCGGTAAATGCCTCATCTATCATCTTTTTGATAAAAGTTGTTTTTCCGGCTCCTAAGAATCCGGAGATAATATCTATTTTTGTCATGATAATCCACTCCTTTTTGTTTTTTCAAAATCTATTCTATTTTACTCGTTTTTTTATAATAATGCAAGTTTTGACACAGCTGGTCTAATAATGCATATGATAAAGTTTTTCATACACACCGCCCCGTGCCAGCAGTTCTTCATGGGAACCGGATTCCGCAATCCCGTCTTCTGTCAGAACCAGAATTTTTTGTGCATTCTGGATCGTTGTCAGACGGTGGGCGATCACAAATGTCGTACGGTTCTTTGCCAGTTTCTCCAATGATTCCTGTACGACCCTCTCACTCTCGTTATCCAGTGCGGAAGTTGCCTCATCAAAGATCAGAACCGGTGGATTTTTCAAAAAGACACGGGCTATGGAAAGCCGCTGCTTCTGTCCTCCGGAGAGTTTGATTCCACGCTGTCCGATATCTGTATCATATCCATCGGGAAATGCCATGATAAATTCGTGGGCATTGGCATTTTTTGCAGCGGCAATCACTTCTTCCCTTGTCGCATCTGGCTTTCCATATCGTATATTTTCAAAAATTGTTCCCGCAAACAGGTATACATCCTGCTGCACCATTCCGATGTGGTCACGCAGGCTCTTTAACGTCACCTTACGGACATCTTTCCCATCCACACGGATACATCCCCCGGTTACATCATAGAATCGCGGAATCAGGGAACAAAGCGTTGTCTTTCCGGCACCGGATGATCCCACCAGTGCCATATATGACCCTGCAGGCACATGCAGATTGATCCGGTTAAGCACCTTCTCCTGATTGTCTTTGTACTGAAAAGAAACATTTTCAAAATCAATGGTTCCTTTCACATCGGTCAGTGCTACCGCATCTTTTGCATCCTGGATTTCCGGTTCGATATTCATAATTTCCTGAAACCGTTCAAATCCCGTATAGCCATTCTGAAACTGCTCGGTAAAGTCCACCAGTGTCCGGATTGGATCCGTAAATACCCCAATATACAGTAAAAACGTAACCAGATCATTGACCGTGACCATTCCCTTTGCAATGAGAACCCCTCCGGCAAGGATGACATTTACCTGAATCAGTGTTGTAAAAACGCCAACCCCGGCCTGAAAACTGCCCATGTAATGATAACTGTTCTTCTTTGCCGCAAGAAATCCGTCATTTCCATGACGAAATTTTTCGTTTTCAATCGCCTCATTGGCAAACGATTTCACCACACGGATGCCTGACAGATTATCCTCGATCTGTTCATTAATCTCGGCAATTTTAATACGGTTCTGCTGAAAAGCCCGGCGCATCCGCTTATTTAACACAAATGCAAATACAAACATAACCGGAAGCACTGCAAACGCGGCAAGCGCAAGCCATCCATTAATGTTGAGCAGGATCACAAACGCTCCCACTATCTTTAATACCGACAGGATAATATTCTCCGGGCCATGGTGCAGCAGTTCTGTAATATCAAATAAATCTGCCGTCACACGGCTCATCAGCTGTCCGACTTTTGCATCATCATAAAAAGAAAAAGACAGCTTCTGCAGATGCCCAAACAATTCTGCCCGCATGTCATATTCCATTTTTGCCCCCATCACATGTCCATAATTTCCGATAAAAAACCGGCTGTAACAGTCCAATGCCAGAAGCACAAACAATCCGATGCCAATCAAAAAAAGTTTCCGCAACATCATCTGGGGCTGCTGATAAATCAGAGTCGATGTCACATACCGCACAACCAGTGGAATAGTCAGTGCCACTGCCGCAGAAAGTGTCGCAAATAACATGTCTGCCGCAAAAACTGCCCGGTAGGGTTTGTAATAGCTTATCATTTTTTTCAGATTTTGATTCATGGTTCACCTCATCCTGATCATTTCTGCAAAAAAGCACCCCGCGAGTTATCCCGCGGGGTTAAATACATTAGTTGTATTTTCTTTTTCTAGCAGCTTCAGATTTCTTCTTACGCTTTACGCTTGGCTTCTCGTAATGCTCTCTCTTACGAATCTCCTGCTGGATACCAGCCTTCGCACAGTTTCTCTTGAAACGGCGTAATGCGCTATCTAAAGTCTCATTCTCTTTTACGATTACACTAGACATTCTTTCCTAACCTCCCTCCAGTTGCGATATTGTGCATCAACTGTAAGGTAATCTTAATTGCACTATCGATTATTTTAACAAAATATCCTGATTTGTCAATAGTTTTTCCGAAATTTGCATAGTTTTTTTCTTCCACATGCTTAAAGCTTTGTAAACACGGAAGTTTCTTTCTTCAATCCCTCTGCAATCGCAAAGTTCTCATCCATCTTCTTGGAAATTTTATCCATATCGGATACAAGAACCTGTGTGCTGTCCGCTGCTGAAACGACTCCACTGACACCTTCCTCGATCGCATGGGAAATCGTATTTACGGAATTTGCAATCTCATCCATGGAATTCTGTAAAGAATCCGTCTTTGCCTCGAAATCTGCCATGACACCTTCGATAAATGTTGCCTTGTCATGATATGCGCCACCGGATTCCACAAATTTCTGGAATTCCGGCAGGATTTTTTCATTCATGTACTCTACCAGTCCGTTTGCATTGTCTGCAAGATTATGTACTGCAGTTATAACAATGGCATTGATGCTCTGGATATTGTTAGCCGCTTCCTGACTGGCGGCTGCCAGCTGACTGATTTCGGAAGCAACCACTGCAAATCCTTTTCCTGCATCTCCTGCTCTCGCTGCTTCGATCGATGCGTTCAATGCCAGCAGATTCGTCTGGGAGTTAATGGATTCAATGGTGCTGACTTCTGTTTTCACACGCTCGAACTCTTTCTGGAATTCTGAGAGGATCGTCTCAACTTCGTCGGACAGCTTTGCCATCAGCATTGTTGTCTCTGCCACTCTGGATAATTCTCCGGAGCTTTCATTTGCATGGTCTGCGGATTCGTTCATCAGAGTGACCATCTGCTCCATCAGGGATGCCATGCGTTCCACCTGCTCATTGATGTTGGTTGTCATGTCCATCGAGGACATTGTCTTATCATGAAGGACGTTATTGTTCTGCGTCAGTTCACTCATTCCCTGCACAACTGTCGTGGAACTCTGTCTGTTTTCATCCTCTAATTCCCTGACAACCGTAACTCCGTCCATGATCTGATTACCGGCACCTTTTACCTGCTCAACAGTCCTGACCACCCGCTCTAAATCCGCTTTTATGGAATTGGTCAATGCACCGTCTGACTCATTCAGATGGTCGATCGACACAACATAGCAGATATAACAGAGTATGATACAGGATGCCTGCAATGTGTAATCATTCACATTGGATGCACTGTTCATTCCGTTCATAAATTTATGTACACTGCTGGCAATACTGATCACCAATGTACCAATGCCACATTGCACCATATACGTCCTGTCTTTGAACAAAACCAGCATACTCGTCAGAGGAAATATATACATAAACGACAGTATCGATTCACTCGTACAGACAACAAATGCATAAAACACACCATACCCGACCGCAACAATAAATTTATAATACTGCGTTGCTGCTCCCTGCAGACGGAGTACCACCACCCCAAACAAAAACGGGATCCAGCAGACCGCCATAAACATTGCATAGTAAGGCAGCGTATGTAATCCCTTTGCCGTATCTGACGTGTACGACAGTGAAAGGATCAATGACAATGCCATCCAGACATTGCGCGCCTTTTTGTTTGCCTTCATCTTAAATACTTGTGCATCATATTCCATTCCCTTTATCCCCACTTTCACACTGACAAAAGCTGTTTTTCAGCTATTTGTTTTTTTCCTGCTCTTCTTTTGCATTGTCGAGTGCGATCAGTTTTGAAATGATCTCCTCACAGATCTGTGTCACATTCTTGCCATCTGTTGCCACCGTAATATCCGCAACTGCCTCATAACGCTCTTTTCGTTTATCCATCAGACTGCTGATGAACTCCACATTCATATGATCATTTAAGATTGGACGCTCGTCACTGTCCTTGACACGCTCATAGATAGTCTCAGGCTTCGCTGTCAGTAAAACAACACGGCCATTTTTCTTCATATGGTCTGTGTTCTCTTCCCTCATGACAACACCACCACCGCAGGAAACGATCGTCTGCTTTCTCTTCTGCAGCTCGATCAGTGTATTGCTCTCTAAGTTACGGAAATAAGCTTCCCCATACTCATCAAAAATTTCTGAGATAGACATACCCTGCTTCTCCACGATCATCTGATCCATCTCGACACGATCCATCTCAAGCTTATCCTTCAGTTCTCCTGCGATCGTGCTCTTTCCGGCTCCCATGAAACCGATCAGGAAAATATTGTAATCGAACAGACTCTTTGCCTGGATCCTGCGGCTGTTCTTCATGATATATTTGAAAATATCAAGAATCTCTTCCTCGAACTCATTGTCGCCAAGTTTTTCTGCCAGTGCATCCGTCTGCTTCTTCTCCTGCTCCGGCTGTAAAATCGGGATACCTGTTGCCTTCTTATAAGAAATGATCTCCTGGATATGAGACATTCTGACTGCAAGCTGCTCTATAATAATATCATCACATTCTCCGATTTTTTCACGGATCTCCTCAATTCTGTCCATCGTTTTGCTAATCTCCTCGCTGTATACATATTCTATCGTAAAACCACTGTCTTTTTACAATTCTGCTCTCAGTATAGCAAGTTCAGAAACTTTGCGCAAGAAAAATATTTTAGCATATTAAAGTGAAAAAATCGCTGCTTTTTCGCAGCGATTCTTTATCTCTGGATTATTTTCATTCATCCTGCATATCCCCCAGATACGCATCAATAATTTCTTCCGACACTGAATTTTCTATGGATGCATAGATCGGTTTACATAACTCTCTTATTTCGCAGTACAATTCCTCACTCGGAGTAATGATTTCTGTTCCGCTCTCCCGAATGGTATCCATTCTGGACGCAATGCGGGCATCCGACTGCTCTCTCGCATATTCTTTTGCGGTATCTGCAGCCTCCCTTATGATCTGCTGCTGTTTCTCCGTCAGTGAAGCAA
>ENA-OPSY01000289-OPSY01000289.1-human-gut-metagenome-genome-assembly--contig:-NODE-289-length-37714-cov-3.305505_pt1 | contig 37714 bp, 35 predicted proteins | sample MGYA00241464_ERZ501920 | MGnify/ENA primary metagenome ERZ501920 (study PRJEB25962, sample SAMEA2042396) | human gut metagenome | biome: human gut; feature: human-associated habitat; material: faeces...
TGTATATGCTCTGAGTTCAGACGGAGAATATACAGCTCTGGTAATGCAGTTCGCAAATGACGACGGCACGTATGATGATGAAAATATGGTAACTTATCTGGTGCAGGCAAATGAGGAAGAGAATCTTCTGGAACTTTATGATCCGGACAGTCTGGACCTGACTGCAACCCTGGAGCCTTATGAGGCAGACGGTGATGAGTCGGATTACAATCAGACTTATCAGGATATGGGTGATATCCTGACAGAGTGTTATTCCGGCGAAACAGAAGCGGGTGAGACTTTTATTTATGCAGCTAATGAGGATGGAACTTTCTGCTCAGTACTTGTGATCGATCAGGATGATAACTATGTAAGCTTTGTTGGTGAAGGTACTTTTGATGAAGAGAATGGTACTGTGACGATTACTGATGAAGTTTCTGAGATGGCACTTACTTTTGGCGTGGCAGTGAATGATGATGATACACTGACACTGGATATGGGTGATCTTGGAAGTGCCACTGTACAGGAAGCTACGCTGGCAGTTGCCGTTCAGGGACTGAAGTATGCAGTTGAGAATGGAACTGAGATGAACTAAGCAATTCTTTTTCAGGAACAAAAATATGTGATTTTGAGGATACTCCTCTTCGGATAGATTTATTCGGAGGGGAGTGTTTTTTCTGTGCCGGGGGTTTTAGAATGGCTGGGAAGATGGTATAATGAGGAGCGAATTCTATAGTTTTTGTGGAAGTGTTACAGATGAGCAGAAACAGACAGGAAGCGAAAATTACGAGAGAGGTTTGAATTTATGAATATTCTGAATATAGAGCATGTTTCCAAGGTGTTTGGTGAGAAGGTGGTGCTGGATGATGTTTCCTACGGGGTGCATCAGGGAGATAAGATTGGGATCATCGGGATTAATGGGACCGGGAAGTCTACGATTCTGAAGATCATCGGCGGTCTGGAGGAGCCGGATGAGGGGCAGGTGATCACTCAAAATGGCCTGAGAATCACGTATCTTCCGCAGATGCCGGAGTTTCCGCAGGGAGCTTCTGTCCTGGATTATGTGGCAGAAGGAAAGTGGCAGAAGGACTGGAGTACTGAGAGCGAGGCAAGGAATGTTCTGAATAAGCTGGGAATTACAGACCATGAGGAGAAGATCGATCATTTATCCGGGGGACAGAAGAAAAGGGTGGCACTGGCAAGGACTCTGGTGAATCCCTGTGATGTGCTGCTTCTGGACGAGCCTACCAACCATCTGGATAATGAGATGGTGACCTGGCTGGAGGACTTTCTGAGAAGTTTTAAGGGCGTTGTGATTATGGTTACTCATGACAGATATTTCCTCGACAGGGTTACTAATAAGATTCTGGAGATTTCCCATGGCGGCCTTTATGCTTATGAGGCTAATTACTCGAAGTTTCTGGAACTGAAGGCAGAGCGTGAGGAGATGGAGCTTGCCAGTGAGAGGAAAAGACAGAGCGTACTCCGCATGGAACTGGAGTGGGCAAAGCGTGGATGCAGAGCCAGAAGTACCAAGCAGCGGGCACGTCTGGAACGCCTGGAGGCACTGAAGAACGGAAAGGCTCCGGTGCGTGATGCGAATGTGGAGCTGGATTCTGTTGAGACACGTATGGGAAAGAAGACGATCGAACTTCACCATATCAGCAAGAGTTTTGGTGAGAAGAAGATCCTGGATGATTTTAATTATATTGTGCTGCGCAATCAGCGTCTTGGGATTATTGGCCCTAATGGGTGCGGAAAGTCAACACTCATCAAGATTATTGATGGGATGATACAGCCGGATGCAGGAGAAGTGGAAATTGGAGAAACCATCCGCATAGGGTATTTTGCACAGGAAGTGCCGGACATGGATACCAATCAGCGTGTGATCGATTATATCCGTGACGTGGCAGAGTATATTCCGACCAGAGACGGGAAGATTTCCGCAACAATGATGCTGGAGAGGTTTCTCTTTGATTCTGCCATGCAGTATGCACCCATTGCCAAATTGTCAGGTGGTGAGAAGAGGCGTCTGTATCTGCTGAAGGTTCTGATGGAGGCGCCGAATGTGCTTCTTCTGGATGAGCCAAGTAATGATCTGGATATTCCTACACTGACCATTCTGGAGGATTATCTGGATTCTTTTGCAGGGATTGTGATCGCAGTGTCTCATGACAGGTATTTTCTGGATAATATTGTGGACAGGATTTTTGCTTTTGAGGGGAATGGACATCTGACTCAGTATGAGGGCGGATATACGGATTATACAGAGGCGCTGGCGAGAAAAGGCGGGGCAGTATCTGAAGGACAGAGCACTGCAGTTGGTGCGGAAAAGAAGAAGTCGGCTCAGGCAGACTGGAAGCAGAATCGTCCCCAGAAGCTGAAATTTACCTATAAAGAGCAGAGGGAATTTGAAACTATCGATGATGATATTGCAGCGCTGGAGGAACTGCTGGAGAAGCTGGATAAGAATATGGAGGCCAATGCCACCAATTCTGTGAAGCTTCGTGAGATCATGGAGCAGAAGGAGAAGGCACAGGCAGATCTGGATGAGAAGATGGACAGGTGGGTTTATCTGAATGATCTGGCGGAGCGAATCGAGGCACAAAAAAGTGAAAAGTGATTTTTTTCAGATGCTATTGACTTTGCAGAGGGTTCTTTAGTATGATACAGATTATGGAAGATTGCAGGAGCTGCTTTGCAGCGGGGCAATTTGCGGATGCCGGGTCAGTAACAGAAAATATCTTTTGATTCTGACATCTGTAAGTGAACAGTAAGTGAACAGGAGATATAAAAATATGGCAGAACAGGTCAGAGTTGTAGTGGACGCAATGGGCGGGGATAATGCCCCGGCAGAACCTGTCAGAGCTGCAGTGGAAGCTGTAACAGAGAGACAGGACATAAAAGTAATTCTTACAGGAAAACAGGAAGTGATAGATAAGGAACTGGCGAAATATTCCGGATATCCGAAGAACCAGATCCAGGTTGTCAATGCATCCCAGGTGATCGAGACAGCAGAACCCCCTGTTTTTGCGATCCGTAAGAAAAAAGATTCATCAATCGTAGTAGGTTTGAATATGGTTAAGAAACAGGAGGCAGATGCCTTTGTTTCATCAGGAAGTACAGGAGCTGTTCTTGTTGGCGGACAGGTACTGGTAGGCAGAAGTAAAGGTGTGGAGAGGCCGCCTCTTGCACCGTTGATCCCTACCACGAAGGGTGTTTCCCTTCTGATTGATTGTGGTGCCAATGTGGATGCACGTCCATCGCATCTGGTGCAGTTTGCGAAGATGGGCTCTATTTATATGGAGAACGTAGTCGGTATTAAAAATCCAAAAGTTGCCATTGTAAATAACGGGGCGGAAGAGGAGAAGGGAAATGCACTTGTAAAAGAAACTTTCCCTCTTCTGAAAGAATGCAAAAGCATTAATTTCATCGGAAGTATAGAAGCCAGAGATATTCCGGCAGGATATGCGGATGTGGTCGTATGCGAAGCATTTGTGGGAAATGTGATCCTTAAATTATATGAGGGAGTTGGTTCTGCCCTGGTCCAGAAGATCAAAGAAGGAATGATGACCAGCACAAGAAGTAAGATCGGTGCACTTCTGGTAAAGCCTGCACTGAAAGAAACTCTGAAATCCTTTGATGCAACGGAATATGGCGGAGCACCGCTTCTGGGGCTTAAAGGACTTGTGGTAAAGACGCATGGAAGTGCCAAAGCCATTGAGATCAAACATGGTATTTTCCAGTGTGTACAGTTTAAACAGGAGAAGATCAACGAGAAGATCGCAGAGCGTATCCTGGAGGATCAGGAAGTACTGAAGTCCGGAGCAGAATAGAGCAGGACAGGAACAGAAACAGGAAGGAGGGTTGAAGATGGAACTGGAGAAAATAAAAGCTATCATAGCAGAGGTTCTGAATATTGATGCAGATTCGATCACAGAAGACACTACATTTGTAGATGATCTTGGTGCAGACTCTCTTGATATTTTTCAGATTATTATGGGGATTGAAGAGGAGTATGACATTGAGCTGGATAATGAATCTGTCGAACAGATTCAGACAGTCGGTGATGCTGTTGAAGCAATTCGGACAATTAAATAAAAATGTAACTGTCCGGCAGTCTGAAATTTGACAGGAGCATAATACAGGCGCACTGAGCAGTTGCAAAAAATGATGCCGCAGGGTTGTCAGATGACAGCCCTGTGCATGTGGAGAGGGTTAGAGGAATGAATAGAAAGACAGAAGAATTAGAAGAAATCATAGGATATCATTTTAAAAATAAACATTATCTTACACAGGCACTGACTCACAGTTCCTATGCAAATGAGAAGAAGCTGGGGAAGCTGGGCAGCAATGAGAGACTGGAGTTTCTGGGAGATGCTGTGCTGGAGCTGATCAGCAGTGATTATCTGTATGCAAGATTTACCCAGATACCGGAGGGAGAGCTGACAAAGAAGAGAGCCAGCCTGGTGTGTGAGCCAAGCCTTGCCTATTGTGCAAGAGAATTCGGACTGCCACAGTTTCTGTTGCTTGGAAAGGGCGAGGATATGACAGGCGGAAGAAACAGGGATTCTATCGTATCTGATGCAACAGAGGCTTTACTGGGAGCTATCTATCTGGATGGTGGTTTTGCTAATGCAAAGGAGTTTGTGCTGAATTTTATCCTGAATGATATTGAACATAAACAGCTCTTTTATGATAGCAAGACCATCCTGCAGGAAATCGTGCAGGAAAACGGAACACAGCCGGTGGAATATATTCTGACAAAAGAAGAAGGCCCGGATCATAACAAAAACTTTACTGTGGAGGCAAGAGTAAACGGAAAAGTGATGGGACAGGGAAGCGGTCATACAAAGAAAGCAGCAGAACAGGCCGCAGCATACCAGGCGATTCGTGTACTCAGAAAATAAACAGGAGAATTATGTATTTAAAGAATATAGAGGTACAGGGATTTAAGTCTTTCGCCCAGAAAATCAATTTTGAATTTCATAACGGGATCACCGGTATTGTAGGTCCGAACGGAAGTGGAAAGAGCAATGTCGGTGATGCGGTGAGATGGGTGCTGGGTGAACAGAGTGCCAGATCTCTGCGAGGAGGAAATATGCAGGATGTTATTTTCTCCGGTACAGAGACAAGAAAACCCCTGGGTTATGCATCGGTGGCGATCACACTGGATAATTCAGACCATAAGCTTCCGGTTGATTTTAACGAGGTTACGGTTACCAGAAGGCTTTACCGTTCAGGAGAGAGTGAATATAAGATCAACGGAAGTGCCTGCAGACTGAAAGATATCAATGAGATGTTTTATGATACAGGTATCGGTAAAGAAGGATATTCCATTATCGGACAGGGACAGATCGACAGGATCCTAAGCGGTAAACCGGAAGAGAGAAGAGAGCTTTTTGATGAGGCAGCAGGTATTGTTAAATTTAAGAGAAGAAAGAATACCACGATCAAAAAACTGGAGGAAGAACGCCAGAACCTGGTCAGAGTGACAGATATCCTCTCGGAGCTTACCAGACAGCTGGAACCACTGGAGAAACAGTCAGAGACAGCAAGAGTTTATCTTTCCAAAAGAGAGACGCTTAAGGAACTGGATGTGAATATGTTCCTGATGGAGTATGCTGCTGCAGCCAAAGAACTCAAGGAACTGGAAGAGAAGAACATAATTGCGCAGAATCAGCTGAAGGATACCCAGAGTTCCTATGACCGGACCAAGATGGAATATGAACGTCTGGAACAGGAGCTGGAAGATTTAAATTCCAAAATGGATGCACTTCGCATTTCCGGTCAGGAGCAGGCAATCCGTAAACAACAGCTGGAAGGCCAGATCAATGTATTAAATGAGCAGATACTGGCAGGGGCACAGAATGAAGAGCATTATAAGGGACGTATCCAGACTATTGAGGCTGAACTTTCAGTAAGAACAGATTCAAAGAAGAAACTTGAAGAAGAAAAAACGGATATTTATGTACAGCTAAAGGCTGTCCGTAAGAAACTTTCTGAGGAAGAAGAGAAATTAAGGACAGCGCAGGAGAATATGGAAGCCTGTACTCTCGAAGTGGAGAATGGCAAAAATGAGATCATTGAAATTCTGAACAGCCGCGCCAATGTCAAGGGTAAAGCCCAGAGATTTGATGCAATGATGGAACAGGCAGAAATCCGTAAGGCAGAGATCAGCCAGCGTATTCTCAGACTGAAGAGTGAAGAGGAAGAGCAGCAGACCATTCTGACTACAGCCCGGAAACAGTATGATGAGATTACATCCCAGATTGAAAATGCCAATGAGGAATGTGAACATCTGAATCTGAGTGTGATGAAGATTCAGGAAAAGCTGAAGGAACAGAACTCAAAGCTGGAAGCAGAACAGACAGCTTATCACAGAGAGGCATCCCGGCTGGATTCTCTCAGAAATATCGCGGAGCGCTATGATGGATACGGAAACAGTATCCGGAGAGTTATGGAACAAAAAGAACGTGTTCCGGGAATCCAGGGTGTTGTCGCAGATCTGATCCAGGTAAACAAAGATTATGAGATCGCTATCGAGACAGCTCTTGGTGGGAGCATTCAGAATATTGTTACAGATAATGAGCAGACTGCCAAAACCATGATCGAATTTCTGAAAAAGAATCGTTATGGACGTGCGACCTTTCTTCCCATGAGCAGCATAAGTCCCAGAGGTGAATTTACACCGAAAGAAGCACTGAAAGAGCCGGGCGTTGTGGGGATTGCCAGCGAACTGGTGTCCGTAGCTTCTCAGTATCAGCAGATCACGAAATTCCTTCTTGGAAGAGTGCTGGTAGTTGATAACATTGATCATGCCATTGCAATAGGAAAAAAATACAGACACAGTCTGAGAATGGTCACAACAGAGGGTGAATCCTTAAGCCCGGGAGGTTCCATGACCGGCGGTGCCTTCAGAAACAACAGCAATCTGCTTGGAAGACGGCGTGAAATAGAGGAACTGGAAACAAAAGTAAATCAGCTGAAGCAGAATCTGACCGAAATGCAGAATGCTGTTGAGGAAAATAAAAATCAGAGAAACAGGCTTCGTGATGCCATTGCAGGATTTCAGGAAAAACTCCGTCAGAAATATATAGAACAGAATACTGCCAGAATGAATATCAAACAGCAGGAAAAGAAAGCTGAGGAGATCCGAAGCGGATATGCGCAGATCAACAGAGATCAGGCAGAGATCAAACGCCAGGTCATGGAAATCCGGCAGGATCATGACCGGATTGCCAGGGAACTGGAGAATTCAAAGCAGGATGAGAAAGAACTGGAGAGTTTTATTGAGGCAAAGCAGTCAGAATTGGATGAATGGAAAGAAGAAGAGAAGAAAATCACCCGGGAGTTAGAAGAAATCCGTCTTCAGTCATCCGCTCTTGAACAGAAAGAGAAATTTGACCAGGAAAACCTGAGCCGTCTGAAAGCAGAAATCACAGCTTTTATGACTGAGAAAGAGGATATTTATCAGTCTCTTGCTCACAGCAGTGAAGAGATGGAAAAGAAGCAGGAGATGATCACCCAGCTGAAAAAAGAGTCGGAAGAGTCTGTCCTTCATGAAGAACAGGCACAGATGCAGCTGAAAAATCTGCAGAAGGAGAAAGAGAGCAGAACTTCTCAGCATAAAGATTTTTTTGAGAAAAGAGATTATCTGTCCGGTCAGATCGGACTTCTGGATAAGGAATGTTACCGTCTGCAGGGACAGATGGACAAGCTGGAGGAGAACAGGGAAGAGCGGATTGCCTATATGTGGTCCGAGTATGAGATCACTCCCAATAATGCTGTTTCCTACAGAAAAGAGGAACTTACTGATCTTTCGCAGATGAAGCGACAGGCAGCTCAGATTAAAGATGATATCAGAAAGCTGGGACCTGTAAATGTAAATGCTATTGAGGATTATAAGAAACTTCTGGAAAGACACACCTTTCTGTCCGGCCAGTATGAGGATCTGGTCACAGCGGAGAAAACTCTGGAACAGATCATTCAGGAGCTGGATGAGGGAATGCGGAAACAGTTTTCTGAGAAATTCGGCGAGATCCAGAAGGAATTTGACAAGGCATTTAAGGAATTGTTCGGAGGCGGAAAAGGAACTCTGGAGCTGGATGAAGAGGCAGATATCCTGGAGGCAGGAATTAAGATCATTTCCCAGCCGCCGGGAAAGAAACTGCAGAATATGATGCAGCTTTCCGGCGGGGAAAAAGCTCTGACAGCTATCGCACTTCTTTTCGCGATCCAGAATCTGAAGCCGTCACCGTTCTGTCTGCTGGATGAGATCGAGGCAGCGCTGGACGATTCCAATGTTGGGCGATTTGCCGGATATTTACAGAAGTTGACGAAAAACACACAATTTATTATAATAACCCATAGACGTGGAACTATGAACGCCGCAGACCGGCTTTATGGTATTACCATGCAGGAAAAAGGGGTATCCACACTGGTTTCCGTCGATCTGGTGGAGAATCAGCTTACCCAGTAACAGGAGGAGTTTCACATGGCAGAAGAAAAGAAAGGTTTTTTTAAACGATTAGTCAGTGGACTGGCAAAGACCAGAGACAATATCGTAGCCGGATTTGACAGTATTTTCAGTGGTTTTTCCAGTATTGATGAAGATTTTTATGAAGAGCTGGAAGAGATTCTGATCATGGGTGATATCGGGATCAATGCGACCACTTCTATTATTGAGAATTTAAAGAAAGAAGTTTCCGAACGTCATATTAAGGAACCGATGGAATGTAAACAGCTTCTGATCAATGAGATCAAGGACCAGATGCGTGTGGACAGCACAGAGTATGAATTTGAGAACCGCAAATCCGTAGTCTTGGTGATCGGTGTCAATGGTGTCGGAAAAACCACTTCAGTAGGAAAGCTTGCAGGAAAATTAAAAGACCAGGGCAAGAAGGTTATCCTTGCAGCAGCCGATACTTTCCGCGCAGCAGCAGGAGAGCAGCTTACTGAGTGGGCGAACCGTGCAGGTGTGGAGATCATCGGCGGACAGGCGGGAGCAGATCCTGCATCTGTTATCTATGATGCGGTGGCTGCAGCCAAAGCAAGAAATGCAGACGTACTTCTCTGCGATACAGCAGGACGTCTTCATAATAAAAAGAACCTTATGGAAGAACTCCGCAAGATTTACAGGATCCTGGAGAGGGAGTATCCGGATGCATATCTGGAGACACTGGTAGTGCTGGATGGTACCACCGGACAGAATGCCCTTGCACAGGCGAGACAATTTGCGGAGGTCGCAAATGTCAGCGGTATTATCCTTACCAAGCTGGACGGAACTGCCAAGGGAGGTATTGCAGTTGCCATCCAGTCTGAACTGGATATTCCGGTGAAGTACATTGGCGTAGGAGAAAGTATTGACGATCTTCAGAAATTCGATGCAGATGCATTTGTAAATGCGTTGTTTGATGTAGACCATAAAGAAAACCCGGACGCTTAAGATTAGGATGTACTTTCGGAGTCAAATCAAGTACAAAAAGATTCAGGGAGTACATTTAGGACAAAATGGAGGAAAAAACAATGCTTACTTTAGAGAGTTTTGAACAGGCATCAGAGATCGTAAAACAGGTCACACAGGAAACAAAGCTGATCAAGAGCAGCTATTTCAGTGAACTTACAGGAAATAAGGTTTATTTAAAACCGGAGAATATGCAGCGTACAGGTGCATACAAGGTTCGTGGTGCTTATTATAAGATCAGCACTCTTTCCGATGAAGAGAGAAATAAAGGTCTGATCACAGCATCCGCCGGAAATCATGCACAGGGTGTTGCCTATGCTGCGCATAAATATGGTGTGAAGGCAGTGATCGTTATGCCTACCACAACTCCGCTGATCAAGGTTGAGAGAACAAAGAGTTACGGTGCAGAGGTTATCCTGCATGGTGATGTATATGATGAGGCATGTGCACATGCACTGGAACTTGCTGAGAAAGAGGGATATACCTTTATCCATCCTTTCGATGATCCGGCAGTTGCCACAGGACAGGGTACCATTGCAATGGAGATCGTTCAGGAGCTTCCGCTTGTTGATTATATTCTGGTTCCAATCGGTGGAGGCGGACTTGCAACAGGTGTTTCCACACTTGCGAAGCTGTTAAATCCACATATCAAAGTCATTGGTGTGGAACCGGCAGGGGCTGCCTGCATGAAGGCTTCTCTGAAGAAGGGTGAGGTTGTGACTCTTCCGCACGTAAATACGATTGCTGACGGTACTGCCGTACAGACACCCGGAAAGAAAATCTTCCCGTATATCCAGAAGAATCTGGACGATATCATCACTATCGAGGATGATGAACTGATTGTTGCTTTCCTTGACATGGTTGAGAACCATAAGATGATCGTAGAGAATTCCGGTCTTCTGACAGTGGCAGCGCTTCGTCATCTGGATGTGAAGGGAAAGAAGATTGTTTCTATCTTAAGCGGTGGAAACATGGATGTTATTACCATGTCTTCTGTTGTTCAGCATGGTCTGATCCAGAGAGACAGAATCTTCACAGTATCTGTGCTCATTCCGGATAAGCCGGGTGAACTGGTACGTGTGGCAAGTGTAATTGCAGATAAGAAAGGTAATGTTATCAAACTTGACCATAACCAGTTTGTAAGTACAAACCGTTCTGCAGCAGTGGAACTGAAGATTACCATTGAGGCGTTTGGTACGGAACATAAGAATGAAATTATTGAAGCACTGGAAGAAGAAGGATATCGTCCGAGACAAATCAGCGCAAATCTGTAGAATACAGAGACGCAGCAATTTCGTACAAGGTGAGACGCAGCAATTTCGTGCAGGCACGCTTTCGCTACTTGTCGCTGGCAGCGGTACATAAGCGACAAAGTCGCTAAGTACCGGCCGCTCCAAAGTGCCTGCAGAAATTTGCTGCTAAATAAAAATGAGAGGGCAGAGGTATAGGAAAAAAATTGCTCTTTGTTAGAAAATTAGATAGTTAGGAGAAATCGTAATTACAAACGTTAAGTTTTTCAATTTGTCGCTGTTAGAAAAATTGGATAGTTAGGAGAAATCCCTGAGTTTCTGTATGTAACATAGAAGAGATTCAGGGGTTTTCTTATATCTGAAATTGTGCGAAAAGAAAATAATACTTATTCCTATTGAAATAGTAGTGAAATAAAGAGAAATGTGTTAGAATTAGGACGTCGGATGTATTTTGGAATATCTGGCAGGGCAGGAGGTTTGTTATGAGAGAGTTATATTTAGAGTGTTATTCTGGAATCAGTGGAGATATGACAGTTGCAGCTTTATTGGACCTTGGTGTTCCGGGGGAGTATCTGATGAAAGAGTTGAAGAAGCTGCACTTAGATGGATATGAGATAAAGATTTCCAGAACAAAGAAGAATCAGATTACAGCGACAGATTTTGATGTGATTTTGAAAGATGAGCATAAAGATGAGCATGGTCATGAACATGCTCATACCCACGTAAATGATGAAGATGTGAAGGAATGTCATGAGCAGGAACACAGTCATGAACATACGCATGTTCATAATAGTTATCGTGAGATTAAGGAATTTATTTTGGCTTCAGAGCTCTCGGACAGAGTGAAGGAAATGATTTTAAAGATTTTTCAGGTGATTGCAGAGGCAGAAGCGCAGGTTCATGGTACGGCTGTGGATGAAGTGCATTTTCATGAGGTTGGTGCGGTTGATTCGATTGTAGATATTTCGGCAGCAGCAATCTGTCTGGATTATCTGGGATTTGATTCGATTGTGACGTCTGAAATCTGGGAGGGAAAAGGGCATGTATGGTGTCAGCATGGAAGAATTCCGGTTCCGGCACCGGCAGTACTTGCGATTTTTTCAAAGAGCCAGACAAGACTTCATCTTTCAGGAGTGCAGGGAGAGATGGTGACACCGACAGGGGCGGGAATTGTGGCAGCGCTTTCGGGTGAGAATCAGCTTCCGGATTCTTTTGTAATTGAAAAAATCGGAATTGGAGCAGGAAAGAAAGATTTCTCTCATGCGAATGTGCTTCGTGCGATGATTTTAAATACTGAGAAAGAGAAAAAGGCGGTGCATGAACATAAGCATAAATATAGTCATGAGCAGGAACACAGTCATACACATTGCCATGAGGAGCAGGAAATCGAAAAAAAAAAGACAGCTGTAAATGAGACAAAAGAAGAAATGAAAAATAAAGATGAGCAGAAGGAATTTCACGATGTCCAGACAGAAACGGTATGTGTCATGGAGACAAACGTGGATGACTGTTCGGGAGAACAGCTTGGTTATGCCAGAGAGGTATTGTTAAAGGCCGGTGCGCTGGATGTGTGCTGTATGCCGCTTTACATGAAAAAGGGGCGTCCGGCATATTTGTTTCAGATTATCTGCAGACCGGCAGATGAAGAGGCGTTAAAAACAATTTTATTTCGAGAGACAACCAGCATTGGATTTCGCAGATATGAGGAAGAACGACAAAAGTTAGACCGTGAAATGATAAGTGTCACACTTTTGGATGGAAATACCATTCGGATTAAGAAGTGTATGCATCATGATGTGATTTATTATTATCCGGAATATGAGGATGTCAGGAAAACCTGTGAAATGCGTGGTGAAGCATTTCGTATGGTCTATGAAGAGGCAAGAAGTTTGGCCAAGAAAAGTGAGGAGTGATGAGAGGTGGAATTGACGCAAAAAGAAGAACGGTTATATGAGATTATGAAGGGGTATGCAAAGAAGGATATCTGTATTGCATTTTCAGGTGGAGCAGACAGCAGCTTGTTATTAAAACTTGCTGTAAAATGTGCAGCACCTGGGGTAAGGGTACATGCAGTTACTTTTGAAACCGTACTGCATCCATCCTGTGATTTGGATATTGCAAAACAGGTTGCAAAAGAAACCGGAGCGATTCATAAAATCATTTTCTTAGATGAATTTGAAGATGAAAGAATTAAAAAGAATCCGAAGAATCGTTGTTATTTGTGCAAAAAAAGTTTGTTTGAAAAGCTGTTGGCTTATGCAGATGAAGCAGGGGCAGAAACCATCTTAGAAGGAACAAATGAGGATGATTTACATGTGTATCGTCCGGGACTTGCAGCAGTCCGGGAACTTGGAGTAAAAAGTCCGCTTGCTGAAGCGCATTTAACCAAGCCGGAAGTACGTGCTCTTGCAAGAAAAGAGGGAATTTCCGTTGCAAATCGTCCGGCAGCTCCCTGTCTTGCGACGCGTCTGCCGTATGGTTCAGAACTTAACTTTGAAGTGCTGAAAAAGATTGATGAGGGCGAACAATATATGAAAAGTCTGGGATTTGAGATTGTGCGTATCCGTCTGCACGGAAATGTGACAAGAATTGAGGTTCCGGTAGCTGAGTTTGGAAAATTTATGGAACAAAGAGAAGCAGTGCTTGCAAAATTAAAAGAACTTGGATTTGTTTATGTGACACTTGATATGGAAGGATTTCGAAGTGGAAGTATGGATGTCGATGCCCACGACGCTTGACAACCACGCAGCAGATGAAAAATCAGGCAAGTAGTGAAGTAGATTGCGAAGTTCCGCTTGATTATGCGCTGTATAAGTGTCAAGAAAAAATACTTGACACTTCAAAAATCATGTAGTATGATAAGCAAGGTGATGACAAGTGGAACAATTTGTACAGCAGACTTTATTATACGATTTTTATGGGGAACTCTTAACAGAGCACCAGCGCAGAATCTATGAGGATGTCGTGCTCAATGACTACTCACTTAGTGAAGTGGCAGCAGATTTGGGAATCAGCAGACAGGGCGTGCATGACAACGTTAAACGCTGTAATAAGATTCTTTCAGACTATGAAGAAAAATTGCATCTCGTAGAGAAGTTTGTAAATATTAAGGAAAAAATCCATAGGATTCACGGTCTTGCAAAAAATTGCGAAAGCATCAGCAAGGAAGAACTGGTTTCCGAGGTGGAACACATTTCCCAGGAAATTTTGGAGGAGTTGTAGCAGATGGCATTTGAAAGCTTAACGGATAAACTACAAAATGTATTTAAAAACTTGAGAAAAAAAGGCCGTCTGACGGAAGCCGATGTAAAATCCGCTTTGAAAGAGGTCAAAATGGCGCTTCTCGAAGCCGATGTAAGTTTTAAAGTGGTAAAACAATTTATGAAATCCGTTCAGGAGCGTGCAGTTGGACAGGATGTAATGTCCGGCTTAAATCCAGGACAGATGGTAATTAAGATTGTAAATGAAGAACTCGTAAACCTGATGGGAAGTGAGACAACCGAACTCGCTTTAAAGCCGGCAGGAGAGATTACCGTACTTATGATGGTAGGTCTTCAGGGTGCAGGTAAGACAACAACCACGGCAAAACTGGCAGGCAAGCTGAAATCAAAAGGAAGAAAACCTCTTCTGGTCGCATGTGATGTATACCGTCCGGCCGCAATTACACAGTTGCAGGTCAATGGTGAAAAACAGGGCGTGGAAGTCTTTGCAATGGGGGACAAACAAAGTCCGGTTGATATTGCAAAAGCAGCGTACGAACATGCGAAAAAAGAAAAATATAACGTGGTTATCTTAGATACCGCAGGTCGTCTTCATATTGATGAGGACATGATGCAGGAGCTTGCAAACATAAAAGAAGCGATTTCTGTAGACCAGACAGTACTGGTAGTCGATGCAATGACCGGACAGGATGCGGTGAATGTAGCAGAGACCTTCGGTGAGAAAGTCGGAATCGACGGAGTCATTCTTACAAAGATGGATGGTGATGCCCGAGGCGGTGCAGCATTATCAATTAAAGCAATCACAGGAAAACCGATTCTGTTTGTCGGTATGGGAGAGAAATTATCGGATTTGGAACAATTTTATCCGGATCGTATGGCATCCCGTATCCTTGGAATGGGCGATGTGATGAGCCTGATTGAAAAAGCGCAGGCAAACATTGATGAAGAAAAAGCCAAAGAGATGGAACAGAAATTCCGTAAGAACTCATTCGGCTTTGATGATTACCTTGAAAGCATGAATCAGATGAAGAACATGGGAGGAATTTCCAGTGTCTTAAATATGATTCCGGGAATTGGCGGACAGGTAAAAGATATTGAAAATATGGTAGACGAAAAGGATATGGCGAGAAAAGAAGCAATGATTCTTTCCATGACACCAAGAGAACGTTCTCATCCGGAAATCCTGACTCCACAGAGAAAAGCAAGAATTGCAAAAGGTGCAGGAGTGGATGTGGCGGAAGTCAACCGCTTAGTAAAACAGTTTGAACAGGCAAAGAAAATGATGAAACAGATGCCTGGTCTTATGAATGGCAAGGGTGCTAAGAGGGGAAAATTCAAACTTCCCTTTTAACATATAAATCAAGAAGATAAGAAAAGAAAATAGTTAAATTTCAGGAGGAAAAAATAATGGCAGTAAAAATCAGATTAAGAAGAATGGGACAGAAAAAAGCTCCTTTCTATAGAATCGTTGTTGCAGATTCCAGATCCCCAAGAGATGGTAAATTCATCGACGAAATCGGAACTTATGATCCAAATCAGGACCCAAGTGTATACAAAGTAGACGAAGAAGCAGCTAAAAAATGGCTTGCTAACGGTGCTCAGCCAACAGAAGTTGTATCCAAAATCTTCAAAGCAGCTGGTATCGAAAAATAATATAGGTCCAGGGGGTGGCTTGTAATGAAAGAATTAGTTGAAGTAATTGCAAAGTCTCTTGTAGATTATCCGGACGAAGTTGCGGTAACAGAGCGGGAAGAAAACAATGCGGTATTTGTAGAACTCAAAGTAGCATCTGCAGATATGGGCAAAGTAATCGGACATCAGGGAAGAATTGCAAAAGCAATCCGTACCGTAGTGAAAGCTGCATCTTCCAAAAATGATAAAAAAGTTATCGTAGATATTTTACAGTAAAAGTAAATGAGAGGGCTGTACACATTGATGTGCAGTCCTTTTTTTAGCGAAAAAGTAAATTAAGGAGTTATAAGCATGGAAGATTTATTACAGGTAGGTGTCATCACAACCACACACGGAATCCGCGGGGAAGGAAAACCACCGACGATGTACACCGCTTTGAAGAATTAGAAAGCGTATTATTGGATACAGGAAAAGAATACAGAGAATTAAAAATTAAGAGTGTGAAATATTTCAAACAATATGTCATCTTAAAATTCAAAGGCATTGACAATATCAATGACATTGAAAAATATAAAGGTAAAAGCCTCTTTGTCACAAGAGAAAATGCACAGCCGCTTGGAGAAGATGAATATTATATTGCGGATTTAATCGGCATGGAAGTTTATTTAGAGGATGGAAGTCATTTTGGAACGTTAAAAGATGTTATGGAAACCGGTGCAAATGATGTTTATATTATTAAGACGGAAGAAGGAAAAGAAGTGCTGATTCCGGCCATCTACGAATGTATTTTAGATGTCGATGTAGAAGCAGGAAAGATGGAAATTCACCTGTTGGACGGATTAGTGTAAAAAAGGAGAAAAACAAATGGATTTTCATGTACTCACCCTGTTTCCGGATATGGTCAGACAGGGATTAAATACCAGTATCATCGGAAGCGATGAAAGAAGGACATATCACATTAAATACAGTCAATATCCGTGATTTTTCTATCAATAAACATAATCGCGTGGATGATTACCCTTATGGGGGCGGAGCCGGAATGGTGATTCAGGCAGAACCGGTTTACCGCGCCTGGGAATCTGTGGCAAAAAACAGTAAAGTCATAAAACAAGGCAAAAAACCAAGATGCATTTATCTGACCCCACAGGGAAAAGTCTTTCATCAGACGATGGTAGAAGAATTTGCCCAGGAAGAAGAACTGATTTTTTTATGCGGACATTATGAAGGAATTGACGAACGTGTTTTAGAAGAAGTGGTCACAGACTATGTCTCTATCGGAGACTATGTGCTGACAGGGGGAGAACTTGCTTCTATGGTCATGATAGACGCTATCTCAAGATTTGTGCCGGGTGTTTTAAATAATGAAGAATCTGCTCAGTTTGAATCCATGCAGGATAATCTCTTAGAATATCCGCATTATACCAGACCGGAAAGCTGGCATGAAAAAGAGGTGCCGAAAGTACTCTTAACCGGAGACCATAATAAAATTGAAGCATGGAGATGGGAACAGTCTCTGATACGAACCAAAGAGAGACGACCGGATTTACTCGAAAAAAATAAAAGTTTAAAAGTGGCTTATTTCAGCCCGACCGGAGGCACAAAAAAAGCAGCGGAGATGTTAGCAACGATGCTCTCCCAGAATCCGGAATATATTGATTTGACGAGAAGAAAATTCCGGAAACAAAAACAATACTTTGGAAAAAAAGATTTACTGCTTGCAGCTGCACCGGTATACGGAGGTCAGCTTCCACAGTTAAAAGAAGCTCTTTTTACAAACTTGAAAGGGGATCATACCCCTTGTATTTTGATGTCTGCTTACGGAAATCGTGACTTTGATGATACCCTTGCACAGATGAAAGACATTTTAGAGGCGAGAGGATTTTACTGCATCGGCGCAATCGCACCGATTATTCCACACATTTATTCCGAAAAACTGGGGGCAGACCGCCCAAATGCAGAAGATGAGAAAGTCTTCCGCCGGTTTGCAGTTACAGTGAAACAGAGATTGGAAAATGGATTGGAAGAATCCCTCATGATTCCGGGAAATCCAAATCCGGAACCAAAGACCATGAAGCCGGTGGTTCATTACTTTGATGAAACAAAATGTAAAGGCTGTCAGACATGTGTTCAAAAATGCCCGACCTCAGCGATTGATAAAGACACATATCAAATAAAGGAAGAACTCTGTGTTGGCTGTCTGCGCTGTGAAAAAGTATGTCCGGGCGGTGCAAGGAGCAGTGACTATGAAGCTGTTAAAAAATATTTGGAGGACAATTTCTGTCTCCCTAAAGAAATAAAATGCTATTAGATGGAAAAATGACGAAGAAATTTACAACAATGTGGTAGAAAATGGCGGATTGACTCTTGTCTTGACAAAAAATAGATGATATCATTAATGAGAAAATGAGTCAGATAAAGAAGAGATAGGAGAATCTGATGAAATCTGGCAATACAGGGATAAAGGGGAAAGAAAAAAGAATATGTACCAAAGAGAGTCAAAAGGGTGGTTTAAGCACTATGATTTTATTCTGCTGGATTTAATCTGTCTGCAGATAGCCTTTTTTCTGGCTTATGTGATTCGTGGAGTGGGCTGGAATCCATACTCACATCTGCTTTATCGGAATATGGCAATTTTCATAGAGGCGGCAGACATTGTTGTAATTTTCTTCTTTGAGACATTAAAAAATGTTTTAAAGAGAGGACACTATGTAGAATTTATAGAGACACTCAAACACGTGTTGATTGTATGTGCGGTGTCGATGAGTTATCTGTTTTTGGTTAAAGAAGCAGAAAAGTATTCGAGATTTATTCTGATTACGACAATGTGCTTTTATTTTGTCTTGACTTATGCAGTAAGAGAAGTCAGAAAATCAGTATTACAAAAGCAGATGGAAGATGGAAGAGACCGTTCTCTGCTGATTGTGACGACTTCGGATATTGCAGGAACGGTAATTCGTGATATGAAGGACCATAATTATGCGAGATTTACACTTTCCGGAATTGCAATTATTGACAAGGATATGACGGGAAAAGTAATCTGTGGAATTCCGGTGGTTTCAAATCGAGAAAATACACCGGATTATATCTGCCAGCAATGGATTGATGAAGTGCTGGTTGTACCGTCGGAAGATGCAGAATATCCGGAAGATTTGATGAAGAAAATGATGGAAACAGGTGTAACGGTACATTTAAATCTTGCGAAAGTATTGAATACGAGAGGGAAAAAACAATTTGTTGAACAAATCGGAACTTATACGGTTTTGACAACAACAATGAATTATGCAACAGCAAGACAGCTGTTTTTCAAACGAGCGATGGATATTGCAGGCGGTTTAGTCGGATGTATTTTAACAGGGCTTATCACTCTGTTTGTTGGACCTGCAATCTACATAAAATCGCCGGGGCCGATTTTCTTTTCTCAGGAAAGAGTCGGAAAGAACGGAAAACGATTCAAACTGTATAAATTCAGAAGCATGTATTTAGATGCAGAAGAACGGAAAGCAGAACTGATGAAAGATAACAAACTCGGTGATGCAAAGATGTTCAAACTTGACTTTGACCCACGTGTAATCGGAAATGAAATCCTTCCGGATGGAACGAAAAAGACCGGAATTGGAAACTTTATAAGGTCTACCAGTCTGGATGAATTTCCGCAGTTTTGGAATGTGTTAAAAGGAGTCGGCGGTATAATAGAGCCAACCGAGAAAAAGCTTGATTTTACAGGGTTTTCGCTGGCTTAGCTAGGTTCCTTAGTATGATTCTTATGATTTGTCATTAAAGGAAACCAATCGTATTTCCAGCGGGAATATATATAATAAAGTGGTTTCCTGGATGCTTATTTGACCCAATCATAAATAAGTAAATGAGAATCATAAATAATAGGAGATAATGGCTGAGCCTGCGGATGTCCCTCAAAAGACGTTCACAGGTTATCTGTCGTTGGAGAAAAATATAAGAAATAAATGAGAAAAAAGAGATAAGAAAGTAGCCCTCGATTTTGTCGGGGGGGGGGTACAGTAAGGGAGATATGAAATGCTAGGAATATCAAAACGAAAGTGTACGATGGATACCCCAGTACATATTAATGGGAATGAAAAGAAAACTGAATATCGAAACTCTTATATCGCATATCTAAATATTCAAAATGTGATTCCCATGTGTTGCTTACTTGTGTTTGGGGTATGGCTATGGACGGAATTACATATCTCAACAAATCTTAACATATTCTGGATTAATGCTCTTCTTTGTGTAGCAATAATCCTATCTAGTTTTAAATCACTCAAATTTGAAGGCAATTTCTACAATTGTGGGGACGATTGTAGATTAACAAATAGATTACAAAAAAATGGAAGGGGAAAGAAAAAAATCTATGTATAGAAAAGATTCTGAAGGATGGTTAAAACACACAGATTTTATAATCTTAGACATGATTTGTTTGCAATTAGCGTATGTTCTGGCATATGCAATTAGCGGATATGGATTTAATCCATATGAAACAATTATTTATCGAAATATGGCAGTTTTCCTTGAACTGGCAGATTTGGTTATGATTTTTGCATATGGCACCATGAAAAGCGTGTTAAAGAGAGGATACTATCGTGATTTTGTAGTTACGTTAAATCATGCGATTATGGTAGGTGCCTTAGCGGTTTTATATTTATTCCTGCTTCATGAAGGGCAGGACTTTTCAAGATTAACATTGATGCTGACCATAATAATTTATTTAGTAATGACGTATGTTGTCAGAGAACTTTGGAAAAAACTTCTGCGAAAACAGATGAAGGATGGCGGAGAACGTAAACTACTGATTGTAACATCAGAAGCTGTGGCTGAACAAGTAGTGTTAAGTATGCAGGAAAACAATTATGCCAGATTCTCATTGGCTGGTGTAGCTGTAATTGATGCGGACTGGACTGGAAGAGAAATTCATGGAGTTCCGGTAGTTGCCAACGAAGAGACTGCAGCAATGTATGTATGTCAGGAATGGATTGACGAAGTTCTGATTGTTGTTTCAGAAGTTCTTCCGTATCCGTCAGAGTTAATTGAGCAATTATCAGAGACAGGAGTAACCATTCATCTTAATCTTGCAAAGATCACAAGTGTGCCAGGGAAAAAACAGTTTGTGGAAAAGGTTGGTAATTACACAGTCCTTACGACAAGTATTAATTATGCATCAACCAGACAGTTAATGTTAAAACGATTGATGGATATTGCGGGTGGATTAGTTGGATGTATTTTTACCGGAATCATTTGTATTTTTGTCGGACCGGCAATTTATATTGCATCACCGGGACCAATTTTCTTTGCTCAGGAACGAGTAGGAAAGAATGGAAAGAAATTTAAAATGTACAAGTTCCGCAGTATGTATATGGATGCCGAAGAACGTAAGGCAGAGCTTATGAAAGATAACAAACTTGGAGATGGAAAGATGTTTAAACTGGACTTTGATCCTCGTGTTATCGGAAATAAGATACTTCCAGATGGGACACATAAGACAGGAATCGGTGATTTTATCAGACGAACAAGTTTAGATGAATTTCCGCAATTCTTTAACGTATTACGTGGCGATATGTCGATTATAGGTACTCGCCCACCCTTGATCTCAGAAACGAATCTGTATGAGCTTCACCATCGTGCAAGGCTGGCAATTAAGCCTGGAATCACTGGCATGTGGCAGGTAAGCGGACGAAGTGATATTACCGATTTTGAAGAAGTCGTTCGTCTTGATAAAGAGTATATCACAAATTGGAACATTGGGCTAGATATAAAAATATTACTGAAGACAATATTGGTTGTATTTAGAAAAGATGGTTCTATGTAGTTGAGGATAAAACTATACAGCTTGTTAAAAACAAGCTGTATAGAAAAATAAATTAGATAAGTTATAAATATAATAAAAAGGAGAATTAAAATGATTATTACAAAAACACCTTTTAGAATGTCCTTTTTTGGTGGAGGAACCGATATGCCATCATTTTTTCGGGAAAATGGAGGTTCCGTGTTATCAACAACATTTGACAAATATTGTTATGTAAATGTACGCCATTTACCACGCTTTTTTGATTATTCAACGGAACTTTCTTATTCAAAAACAGAAAGAGTAACTAAAATAGAAGATATTCAGCATCCGGCAATCAAAAATGCAATGAAGTTTTTGGATATGCATGAAATTCGTTTAACATATGAGGCTGATTTACCTGCTCGTTCTGGCTTGGGAACAAGTAGTTCTTTTGCAGTAGGTATGTTAAATGCTTTTTATGCTTTAAAAGGAAAATATGCTGATAAGAAAAAACTGGCAGATGAAGCAATTTATTTGGAAAGAGAGCTTTGTCAGGAAGCTGGTGGTTGGCAAGACCAGATAGCAGCATCATTTGGAGGCTTTAATCGTATTAATTTTACAGATGAAGGCTATGATGTGCTTCCGTTAATTATTTCGCCAGAAAGAAAAAAACAACTTAATCAGAATTTGATGATGTTTTTTACTGGTTTTACACGTTTTTCATCAGATGTTCAGAAAGCAAATGCAGCAGGAAAAGTAGACAAGACAGCACAGCTTAAAGAAATGCTTTCTTTAGTAGATGATGCGGAAAAGGTATTAACAGATAAAACAGTCGATTTAGATGAATTTGGACGAATGTTAGATCATACATGGAAATTAAAAAGACAAACTGGAAATGCAGTTTCTACAAGCAATATAGATATTCTGTATGAAAAAGGAATCAAAGCTGGTGCATTAGGAGGAAAATTACTTGGTGCAGGCGGAGGCGGTTTCTTAGTATTTTATGTACAACCAGAAAAACAAGCAGAAGTTAGAGAAGCAATGAAAGAATTGATGTATATTCCATTTTCTTTTGAAGATGGAGGAACAAGGGTTATTCATTACACTCCAGAATCATATGAACCATTAGTGTAAGGAGAAATAAAACATGAAAGTTGTAATTATGGCGGGTGGAAAGGGAACAAGAATTTCTTCAGTTGCCAGTGATATTCCAAAACCTATGATCAAAATTGAAGGTAAACCTGTTTTAGAACATGAAATTGAATGTTTAAGAGATCAAGGATTTAAAGATATTATTCTCACTGTGAGCCATTTGGGTAATATAATAATGGATTATTTTGGTGATGGAAGTGGTATTTCACCAGTAACAGGTAAAAGTTTTGGAGTGAATATTGAATACTATTTTGAAAAAGAGCCATTAGGAAATGCAGGAGCTTTATTCAAGATTAAAGATAAGCTGACAGAAGATTTTCTGCTTTTAAATGCAGATGCTATGTTTGATGTGGACTTTAATCGTTTTGTTGAATTCCATAAATCCCATGGTGGACTGGTTACTTTATTTACTCATCCTAATAGTCATCCATATGATAGTGGACTGATTATAGCAAATGAAAATGGTATTGTACAGAAGTGGCTGGCAAAAGAAGATGAAAGACCATTGTATTATAAAAATAGAGTAAACGCTGGCCTTCATGTGATGTCACCGGAAATTTTGAAACAAAATATTGATACTCCTAAAATTGATTTAGATAGACAGCTTTTAAAACCTTTATCTGGAACAGGCAAAATGTTTTGCTATGACAGCCCGGAATATGTAAAAGATATGGGAACACCAGATAGATACTATGCAGTATGTGAAGATTTTAAAGCCGGACATGTACAGGGAAAAAATTTAAAGAATAAGCAGAAAGCAATTTTCCTTGATAGAGATGGGACAATTAACAAATATGTTGGATTTTTAAGAAATATTAATGAATTTGAATTGATTGATGGAGTATCCAAGGCGATCAAAAAAATGAACGAATCTGGATATTTAACAATTGTTGTAACAAACCAGCCAGTAATTGCTCGTGGTGAAGTGAGTTTTGATGAATTAGATGAAATTCATAATAAGATGGAAACTTTATTGGGCAAAGATGGAGCATATATAGACGGTCTTTATTATTGTCCACACCATCCGCATAAAGGATATGAAGGAGAAAGACCTGAATTAAAAATAGAGTGTGAATGTAGAAAACCGAAGCCAGGGATGCTTATGAAAGCAGCAGAAGATTTTAATGTGGATTTAGAGAAATCTTGGATGATAGGTGACGGTGAAAATGATGTTTTGGCAGGAAAAAATGCTGGATGTAAAACGGTATTAATTGGAAATCAGGATTATCAACAGGATTATACAGTCTCATCATTAAAAGAGTTTGTAGATAGAATGTTGTAATTGGTAAAAAAAGGAGTTTTAGAGCAATGAGAAAACTAGAAGAAAGATTACAGAAACATATTGATTTATTAGTAGAAAGATACCCTGCATTAAAAAGTATTGAACAGTCTATTATTGATGCGTATTTAGTCATGGAAGAATGCTATGAAAACGGCGGGAAATTGTTAATTGCAGGAAATGGTGGTTCAGCAGCAGACTCAGAGCATATAGCTGGTGAATTGATGAAAAGATTTAAAACTCCTCGTCCGGTTAAAAAAGAATTTGCAGATAAACTTATTGCGATTGATCCAGAGAGAGGAACTCAACTTGCAAATAATCTGGAATGTTCATTAATGGCGATTCCATTAGTGGCACATGAAGCGTTAACTACAGCATATATTAATGATGTTGATGGTTTAGGTGTATTTGCACAGCAGTTATTTGGATTTGGAAAAGAAGGAGATGTATTCTTGGGAATTTCAACCTCTGGAAATAGTAAAAATGTGTTGCCTGCTACTGTAGTTGCACGTGCTTTGGGTATTAAGGTTATCGGTCTTACTGGAGCAAAAGGAGGAGAATTAGCTGAAGTAGCGGATGTTGCTGTCAAAGCTCCAGAAACAGAAACATATATGGTTCAGGAGTTTCATTTACCAATATATCATTGTTGGTGTTTAATGCTTGAAGATAAATTTTTTGGGGAAAATTAAAGGAATAAAAATGAAAAAACAGAGATTACTTAATACATATGTTAATAATCTAAGCATGAGTGAGACTATTAGTGAGATAGAGAAAATGATTGCTTGTGAAAAAAAAAGTTATATTGTTGCAATTAATGTTGATGTTGTTATGAAAATAGAACATGATCCTTATTTGAAAAAAATTACTGACAATGCGGATATGGTGTTGGTAGATGGAAAACCTTTGATATGGGTTTCAAAAATACATAAGAATCCTGTAAAAGCAAAAATATCAGGTTCAGATTTGGTCCCATTATTATGTGCAGAAGCCGCACATAATGGATATTCTATGTTTATTATTGGCGGAAAAGAAGGAATAGCAGAAAAAGCAAAAATACGACTGGAAGAACAATATCCAGCTATAAATATTGTTGGAACATATGCTCCTCCATTTGGTTTTGAGAATAATCCAAAAGAATTAGATAAAATTAATAATATGATTTCTGAAAAGAGACCTGATTTATTAATTGCATGTTTTGGGTGTCCTAAACAGGAAAAATGGATTTATGAAAATTATCAAAAATATGATGCAAAGGTTTCGATTTGTGCAGGAGCAACAGTTGATTTTTTGGCTGGAAATGTTAATAGGGCACCTAAGTGGATGAGTGAACATGGATTAGAGTGGTTTTATCGTTTCTTGCAGGAACCAAAGCGAATGTTTAAAAGATATTTTATAGATGATGTAAAAATATTATCATTGATTTTTAAATATAAGAAATAGAACCTTATTTAGTTAATGTATGAATGTAGATTAAAAAAACACAGGAGCAAGTAAAATGAAACACGAAAATAAAGAAAAAGTACTCATGTGTTGTTCAGAATTATCAGTTAAAGGTGGCATGGTATCTGTAGTAAAAAATTACTTGAACTACCCTGACTGGGACAACTATGAAATCGTATATATACCAACGCATACAGAAAAAAATAAAATTATTGTTGCTGCATATTTTGCAATTGCATATATAAAGATTTTATGTACTGTATTAACAAAAAATATCAAAATTGCACACTTACATACAGCAGAAAGAGGAAGTTTTTTTAGAAAAGCAATATTAGTCAGAACATTAAAAAAATTAGGTGTAAAAACGATTATGCATCATCATGCAGCTGAATTTGAAGAATTTTATGCACAGCTATCAGATTCTAAAAAGAAATATGTAAAAGAAACTCTGGAAATGACAGATTTGAATATTGTATTAAGCAAAAGGCTTGTTTCTATGATAACAAGTAAGGCACCTAATGCAAAAGTTGATGTGCTATATAATGCTGTCCCAACGTATAAAGATAATCCACGAAATAAAGAAGCTAAAAATGTTTTGTTTTTGGGTAGGTTAGGAAAAAGAAAAGGAACATACGATCTATTAAATGCTATTAAAAATATAGAAGAAGATTTGCCAAAAGATGTGAAATTTTATCTATGTGGAGATGGAGATATTGAAGGAATAAATAAAGAAATTGATAAATTAAATATTTCTAAATGGATTGCACATGTTGGATGGATTGATTCAAATGAAAAAAAAGAAATATATAATACTATAGCGATTAATGTACTTCCTTCTTACAATGAAGGGTTACCAATGTCTATATTAGAGACTATGGCATATGGAATTCCGAGTATTACGACTAATATTGCTTCTATTCCAGAAGTTGTAGTAGATGGAGATAATGGTTTTTTAATTGATCCTGGTAATATAAAGGCATTATCCGAGAGACTAAAAAAACTACTGAATGATAAGATGTTGTGTGAAAAAATGGGAGAACAGGCATATGAATTGATTACAAAAAACTTTGGCTTATCTGTACATATTTCCCGTCTAAAACAAATGTATGCGAAAGTGTTGGAAAATCAGAGATGATTGTGAGATGGATAAGAGTGTAAAAGAGCATTAAATTATAAAACGTGTAAGAGAAAATTTTTCAGGAAAAATGGTAAAGGGAAAAACATATAGATGCATTAAAATATGTGTTAAATTTCTTTAAAAAGGATAGGAGATATTAAAATGAATAAGAAGATAGGCGTATGCTGTGTTTTTGATCATAGAAACTATGGAAGTATGCTTCAAACTTTAGCAACAATAGAAAAATTGGAGCAGATGGGATATGATTAATTCAAAGGCACTGACATCCAAAGTTTAAATCGAACTATATACGTAGTTCATAATCGTAAAAATGTATATCTTTCTACAGCGGACACGTGTGCGTGCGCAGGGGATGCAAAGGTGCGACAACATTCAAGTAATGAAGAAATTAAAGATTCAATAAAAATAAGAAATAGTTATTTTGATAATTTTAGAAAGTCTAGATTTACAAAAGTATCTAAGCCGTATCATACTTTTAAAGAACTTCAAATTGCAACGGAAAATTACAGTGCAGTTTTGGTTGGGAGTGATCAATTATGGGTTCCAAAGGGATATTCAACTGGTTTTTTTAATTTGCTTTTTGTACCAGAAAAGGTTCCTAAATTGGCATATGCTACAAGCTTTGGAGTAAGTGAGATTCCCCAAAACAAGAAAAAAGTTGCAAAATATTTTTTGGATAGAATGGATTATATAAGTGTAAGAGAGCTTAGGGCTTCTGAAATGATAGAAGAATTAACTGGTAGAAAAGTTCCAACAGTAGTTGATCCTACTATCCTTTTTACTGGAGAAGAGTGGAAAGAAATAATTAAAGAAAAAAAAATTATTAAAGGTGAGAAATATATTTTCTGTTATTTTTTGGGAAATAATCCAGAACAACGTTTAGAGGTGGAAAAACTTAAGAAGGCAACAGGATATAAGATTGTTTTTATTCCACATTTAGATGAGTTTATTGAATCTGATATTAAGTTTGGTGATGAGCAATTATATAAAGTTGGACCAGAAGAATTCGTAAATTTAATTAGAAATGCAGAATATGTTTGTACAGATTCTTTTCATGGAAGCGTGTTTTCTATTTTAAATCATAAAAAATTTGTGACGTTTAATAGATTTAAAACTTCCGATACAAATTCACGTAATTCACGTATCGACAGTCTATTGAAACAAACTGGTTTAATGCAAAGACGTTATGCAGGAGATTTAATTAAGCAGATCGAAAAAAACATTAATTATGATGAAGTTGAAAGTCGTTTAACAAAAATGAGAGAGAAATCGGAAATATATTTAGAGACAGCATTAAAGAGTATTGATAAGTAATCGGGAGAAACTTCTATGTTACTGGTAAGAGATAAAAAGAATTGTTGTGGATGCACTGCATGTTATACTATATGTCCCAAATCCGCTATTCAGATGAAAGAGGATGAAGAAGGTTTCTTATATCCAATAATTTCAACTGAACAATGTATTAATTGTGGATTATGTAAAAAAATATGCCCTATGATAAATAGCATAAATGCTTCTGATGAAAAAAAAACTATGCAAATCGGAATTCAAAATAAAGATTTAGAGCAGCGAATGGAAAGTACTGCTGGAGGGGCATTTTCTCTAATTGCAGAGTATGTTATAGAAAATCATGGATATGTTTATGGAGCTGGTTGGAAGAATGGGTTAGTAGTTCATAAAGAAGTATGTAATAAAGAAGGTTTGAGGGAATTACGTGGTTCAAAGTATGTACAGAGTAGCCTGAAGGAAACTTTTGGGGATATTAGAAAAAAACTGAAGTTAGGAAAACTGGTGTTATTTGTTGGAACTCCATGTCAAGTAAATGCTTTACATAGAATCACCGGAAATGATGAAAATTTAATTTTAATTGATTTACTCTGCCTTGGAGTGTCATCACCAGAAATTTTTAATTCATGGATTCAATATTTGAAAAAAAAATATAAGTCAAATGTACAAAATGTAGAATTTAGAAATAAACGATTTGGATATGCGACAACAAATGTTCGTATCAATTTCGAGAATAATCAAAAATTAGAGCAAAAATACGATTCTAAATCGTATAGCCAAACATTTTTTTTAGGATACAATGTTAGACCTTCTTGTTATGAATGTAAATTTAGAACATTTCCGAGGGTAAGTGATTTTACTATTGGAGATTTTATTGAAATAGGGATGTATTCAAAAAGTCTTGATGATGACAAAGGAACTACTTTAACATATGTTCATACTAATAAGGCAAGAAATATATTAAATGAAATAAAAAGTAAATTTGATGTAATAGAAATTGAAAATAATAGATCGTCTGTGGTGGGGGGTAAAGAAAAACAAATTCAGATTCCAAGTAATAGAAAGCAATTTTTTAAGGATTATAGTTTATTAGAGTGGAATGATTTTATACATAAATATGTACCAAATACATGGAAGAGTAAAATGGCAAATGTTGGGCGTATATTGATTGGATATATGCCGTTTAGTCATATATTATTTAAGCTAATTAGGAAGAAAAAAAATGCTTCTTTTAGAAAAAATATAGAAAAAATTAATAGAGATACATAGAATATTAGGAGAAGAAAATGAGAAAAAAAATTAAAGTTTTACAGGTGGCTCCATTAGGAGCTGGTGGAGTAACTAGTTTAATTTTGAATATTGCAGAAAAAATAGATAATGAAAAAGTGCAGTTTGATTATCTTACTTTCTATGATAGAAAGGAATTTAATGAAGATCGTGCTAAAGCTTTGGGTGGAAAAAAATATGTTGTTCCGATTGATCATTATAAAAATCCATTAATAAGATCATTATTTAAGTTTTTTTATGCAATTAAAGTTATTCATTCTTCAGAAGCTGACATTATTCATATAAATGGTTCTAAACCATATGACGTGTTGGTAGGAGTATCGGCAAAATTGGCAGGTGTCAATACAGTTTTTTTTCATTCTCATAATTCATCTATGGATAATGAAAATGGGATAAAAAAGATTATAATGGATTTATTTAAAAAACTAATTCCTATTATTTCTGATTATAATTTGGCCTGTTCAGATTTGGCTGCACAGTTTATGTTTCCATCTCAGATACTAAAGGAAAAAAAATTTACAGTAATAAAAAATGCAATAGATGTTGAAAAATATAGATTTTCTGAAGAAGTACGTTCAGAATACAGAAAAAAACTTAACGTTGAGAATAATTTAGTTATTGGACATATTGGACGATTTATGCCACAAAAGAATCACAAATTTTTGATAGACATTTTTTCAGAAATTTATAAAAAGCGTTCCGATGCAATACTTATTCTAATTGGTAATGGAGAGTTATTTGATAACATAAAGCAGTATGTTGAAAAAAAGCAGTTAAGCAAAGTGGTTCGTTTTTATGGAACTACCAACGAAGTGCCACAAATTTTACAGGCAATGGATTGTTTTTTATTTCCATCCTTTTTTGAAGGACTGCCAGTTGTTGGAGTAGAAGTTCAGGCATCTGGTTTGCCTTTTGTATTAACTGATACAATTACAAAAGAGGTCAATTTTTCTGATTTAGTAAATTATTTATCTCTTGAGGATGAACCAGAAAAGTGGGCTGATTGTGTCATCAAATGTTCTGAGCTAAAAAGAAACCGCTCAGAATATCCAGAGATAGTTAAAAAAGCAGGTTTTGATATTTCTGAAGAAACTAAAAAACTAACTAGTTTATACGAGAAGTATGCAAAAAAGTAAGTAAGAAGGGATAGATAAAAGATATGAAAGAAGATGTTATGTATATTTCACGTAGATTTGAGACAAATATATGTGCTACGATTCATTTAAAGGCTTTACAAGAATTATATAAGGAAAATTTGTATATTGTTGATTTAAGAACAGAGGGGATAAAGAAGATAAGTGATAGACGAATTAATTTAGGAGTTATGTCTAAGAAAGAAAAAGTTCTTCGAACCCTTGAATTAAATACATGGTATTTGACAAATGAAAGAATAAATACAATTTGCAACATTATAGAAAGAAAAAATATAAAAAAGATATTTATTGATGAATCAGCATTTGGAAAATTAGTCCGTAAAATCAAAAAAAAATTTCCAGAGGTAGTAGTTGTTACTTTTTATCATGATATTGGAAAAATATTATATTCACAGTGGTTAAAGAATAAAGGAATAAAATATCTACCAGATTATATTGGAAGTATGTATGGAGAAAAATTAAATCAAAAATATTCTGATTGTAATCTAGTTTTAAATCAGAGAGATTATAAAGTATTTGAAAAAGTATATCATAAAAAGCCAGAAGGATTGCTCCCAGCAGCGGTAGAAGAACCAGATTTTTCATTGATTAAAGCAGTTGAGTTTGATTTTTCTAAAAAAGGGGATAAAGATAGATATATTTTGTTTGTAGGATCTAAATATTATCCTAATATTGTTGGACTGAGTTGGTTCGTAAAAAATGTTTTTTTAAATTTATCAGATAAGTTTAAGTTGATTGTAATTGGTCGGGGGATGGAATGTGTTAGAGAAGATTATAAAGACAATAATAGAATTTTTATCGTTGGTGGAGTGAAATTTTTAGCCCCATTTTATAACAATGCAGATATTGTGATTGCTCCATTGTTTGATGGTGGAGGTATGAAACAAAAAACAGCAGAAGCATTAGCTTATGGAAAAACTTTCGTTGGTACAAAAGAAAGTTTATATGGATACGAAGATGCTTTGCAGGTCAATCATAATGGGGAAAAAATTGTGTTTAGTGAGGATAGTGCAGAAGAGCAAGTTAAAATATTTGAGCTGATAGATAAAAAAAATTTATATGGTAGATATAAGGAATTGACAGACTTGTTTAAAGATAATTATTCTAAGGATGCGATAAAAAATAGGCTTTTGGAGATATTAAAATGAGTATCGTAGATAATAAAAATGTAGAGGATAGATATGTTATACAGATTTTACGTGCGATAGCAATTTGCTTGGTTGTTTTTCATCATTCAGTAAATGCATTGAATTTGCCGGAATATATGAATGTATCTGTCCAAATTATTAATAAAATCCATGTAAATATTTTTTTTGTTATATCAGAATTTTTATTTGAGAAGAAAAAGATTTTATATATCCAAAATAGTGCAAAAAAATTTGTACAAAAGAAATTTATTCAGTTGATAATTCCTTATTTTGTTTTTTCAGAATTATTTTCAATGTTTATTTATGTAGGATATAAAATACCTCGAATAGCATCCTTGATGTCAAATTTTGGCACTAAAAAGAAGTTTATTGAGACAATAATTGATGTTATGCTTTTTAGAAATATGTATTTTGAGTCATTGTGGTTCGTGTATACATTATTTATAATTTTTATATTAAATTATATTCTCTCAAAAAGTAAGTTAGATTATGTAAATGGAATAACCTTGATTTGCATTTCTATTATAACGGTGATTATTAAAGCTAATGTTGGAGATGGTTTGTGGTATATTTTAAATAAGACAATTACATATTTTGTCTGGTTTTATTTGGGCAGGTTTCTACAAAAAAATGGACGAAGAGATTGGTTTGTATTTTTTCAAAATAAAACTGTTAAAGCCATGTCGTTAATAATATTAGTAACATGCATAATAAGATATTCTGTGGTCGACTTAAAAAAGTATATGAATTTTTGGGAAAGAGCATATTATATTCAGATTGAAAATTATTTAATTGCACTTAGTTCAATAGTTTTGATATATTCAATAAGTTTATATTTAAATAAAAAGTGCCAGAACATATATAAGTTGGGAGATTATTCATATAACATATATTTATTACACAATCCATGGATTGTTTCAACAGTTTCCCTTGTGTTAAAAAAAGTTTGTAATTATTGGATAGTTGATTTGATTACAGTGTTTGTATTGTCAATTTTAATTCCATGTATAGTTTCAAGTTTTATGAAAAAATATTTCAATACCATGTATTGTGTTATTTTTGGCAAGGGAGTGGGCTTGAGAGAGCTTGAATGGAAAAGATTGAAGAAAGGCGGATTATTGTAATGAAAATAAAGAAAAATATTTTTCATTGGGGAATAATATTATTTATGTTTTCTTTTTATGCCTATACTTCAATGGGAATAGATTATGCTATTAAATTTTATTATTCACATAAAGACACTTGGTTGTATTTATGTATAATTATTTTATTGGTATTATACTTTTTTAAGCAAAAACTGAAATTTATAAATTATGACAAGTTTGATATAGGAATTTTATGTATGTTGCTTGTTATGTTTATATGGAATAATCAAGATTTTGTTCATGGAGAATATAGAAGGATTATTCAGTATGTTGGAGTTATACTGCTGTATTTTGTGTTAAAACAGTCATGTGATTGGTTCGGTATAATTTTTAAAATTTGGAGTTTTGTTGGTACACTTTATGCATTAGGAACAATATGGGTATATTTAATGCCTTCAGCATATAAAAATATAATATATCCAATGTATAAGAATATTATGGTACATGATTTATGGAAGTTTTATCAAGATGGGTGTATATCAGGTATAACAGCACATTATACAACAAATGGAATTTATTTACAGGTGGGGGCGGGAGTTTTAGCATGTATGATTTTTTTACACGAAAAGAATGAAAAAGTTTCATGGTTACGATATTTACAGTTTGTAATAGTAATGTTTGCTTTATTGATTACTGGAAAACGTGCACATTTGTTTTTTGGGGTCGCAGCATTTCTAATAGTATACTATATTTACAATGTAAATAAAAAGTGGAAAAGAATAGTAAAAATAATATTTGGTATATTAGTAGCGATTCTTATACTTGGAATTTTATCTCAGTTTGTTCCACAAACAATGTCTGCAATTAATCGTATGATTGCAGGAGTAGAAAGTGGAGATGTTTCAAATGGTAGAGATAAGATGCAATTAATAGCAATGGTTGCTTTTATGGCTAATCCATTATTTGGAAATGGATGGGATTGGTTTCCATATAATAATCCATTATATGGAGGTGGAGATTTTGCACATAATGTATATAAACAATTGTTATGTGATGTTGGTTTAGTAGGAACCATTATTTTTATTTCGGTATTTGTTATGTGTATTTTTAGAGCAATTAAATTATTAAAAGATGCTCGTTTACAAAGGATTATTTTGTCACGTGAAGAAGTTCTTTTTGTATCAATAGCGTTATATCATCAATTTTTCTTCCTCATGTATTGTACAAGTGGAAATCCATTATATGATTTTAATTGCTATTATACATTTTTTGTATCAGTGGCATTGATAGAAGCGATTAAATATTTTTCGAAGAAAAGAATGAAAAGAGGTACTATATGAAGATAGGAATATTAACTTGGTATTTTGGTATAAATTATGGTGCAAGGGCACATTCCTTAGCATTATACCAAACAGTTAGGAATCTAGGGTATGATTGTGAATTTATACAATATACATCTAGTAATACAATAAAAAAAGAGTTTTATACATGTACAGCTATTGAACATAGACATAAACATCCAATTCAAACAATGAGTGGATTAGTTAAAATGCATAAGTTTAATCAGCAAAAAAAACAGTATCCGGTCAGTAAAAAAGTATATACCGCAGAAGAAATAGATGCATTAGGATATGATTTGATAATTTTAGGAAGTGATGAGATAATCAATAGTAATCATAGTTTATACAATGATATTTACTATGGAGTTGGATTAAAAAACACACCGTATATTATGTATGCTGTAAGTGCAGGAACGGTAGATCAGGATACTAAGTTATCAAAGGCAATTGATGAAGCATTAGGTAATTGTAAATGTATTTCAGTTAGAGATCATAATACGGCACAATTGATAGAAAATAATACAAAAATAAAACCGAAAATTGTATTAGATCCAACTTTACTTTATGATTTTCCTGTTGGTGAACCTTTGCTTAAGGAAAAATATATGTTGATATACTCATTTGGCTTTTTGGAATCGTATAAGGAAGAATTAATAAAGTTATCCAAGGAAAAGGGACTGAGAATGGTCTGTGTTGGGAGAAGAAGTGAATGGGCAGAAAAGTCTATAATGAACGCAAATTTAGATGAGTGGCTTAACTATTATAGATATGCGTCTTTGATTGTTACAGATTCTTATCATGGATTTATTTTTGCAATAAAGAATCATAAAAATTATATTTTAATAGCTAAGGATGATAAAACAAATAAGATAGATGGATTATTAAATTTGACTGGCACGAATAAAACATATTGGAATACGCAAAGAGATATTGTTGATTATTACGAGGAGATGATTGATTATGATAAAGTATATGAGAATTTGAATATCCATAGACAAGCTTCTCTTGAGTATTTGTCAACAGCAATAACAAAGTAAGGAAGAACAGAAAAAAGAGGATAAAATGATAGTATTTATATTTTTTATAGTTTTATTTTTTTATATTTTATTTTTACTTTTAATATGTAGAGTATATGCAGGATACAGGAAAAAAAAAGATGCAAAAAGATTTTTAACCGAGAACAATATGGTGATTAAAAATACCGAACAAGATGTTACGCAGCCTTATTTACAAAAAAGTATTATTAAAACTTGGCTATCTAAGATAAGAAGTATAAGCGAACCATATTTATATGGTTTAGTTAGGTATATGTCTATATGGATTGGTAAGGTTCCATCACATAGAATCAGAAAATTTCTACTAAGAAATTGTTTATTGATGAAAATACATCCAGAGGCAATTATTTATGGTGGATTTGAGATTCGCTCTCCATGGAATATTAAACTGGGGAGAGTTGTTATTGGAGTAGGGGCACTTTTGGATGGAAGAAATGGAATCGTTATGGAGGATGATGTGTGTTTGGCACAAAATGTAATGATTTTTACTGAACAGCATGATTTGAACGATGAATTTTTTAGATGTAATGATAAGGGAGGAATGGTTAATATTAAAGACCATGCATGGATTAGTTCTAGAAGCACAATCTTACCTAGAGTGACCGTTGGTTCAGGAGCAGTACTTGCTTGTGGAGCAATTGCAACCAAAGATTTAGAGCCTTATGGAGTTTATGCCGGAATCCCTGCAAAAAAAGTATCTGATAGGAATAATAACTTGAAGTATAGTTTGGGAAAAAATAATAGTTTTTGGCATTTTTATTAAGGAGCTAATGATGAATGATAATAATATAAAAAATGCATTTAAAGCTGGAATTTGGTATACTATTTCAACATTGCTTGTAAAATCAATTTCAATAATATCAACGCCATTATACACAAGATTAATGTCGACTGCGGACTATGGAATATCTGCGACATTTAATACATGGTACGCTTTATTATTTATAATATGTTCACTTAATGTTGGTTATAGTATTGGACGGGCTAAAATAGATTTTAAAGATGATTTTGATAATTATATAGGAGCATTGCAAATTATTTGTGCATGTATTACCTCCATTTTATTTGGAATTATATTTCTGTTTTTTCCGCAAATGAAATCACTAATAGGATTAGACAAAACAGCTGTAATTTGTTTATACATATATGTATTGTTTGGTACTGTAGTATCAATATATCAGGGAAAATATAGATTTTTATATCAATATAAGCAGAATATTGTAATATCGGTATTTATTTCAATAGCGACAGTTATTTTCTCCTTGTTATTTATAGTAATTTTACCACAAAAATATATGGGAAAAATAGTTGGTACAACATTACCAATGCTTATTTTAGGTATAATGTTTTGGATAGTAGCAATAAAGAATAAAACGCTATCAATAAAAAAGGAATATTATACTTATGCTTTGGCATTTTCTATACCACTAATAGTTCATTCGTTGTCTATTTATGTTTTAGGTCAATCTGATCGTCTTATGATTAAATATTTTTGTGGGGATCATTTTGTTGGAATTTATAGTCTTATATATCAGTATGCAATTCTGATTACACTTATAACTAATTCTATAAACCAAGCATGGAATCCATGGTTTCATGATAACTATGCACTGAAAAATTATGAACTTATAAAGGAAAAAGTAATTCCATTAATAGCATTTGGATGTTATATTGGAATAGGATGTATTGCAGTCGCCCCAGAAGCTATAAAAATTTTAGGCGGGGAGCAATATATGTCTGGTTTACAAGCAGTTTTACCGATAGCATTAGGAGTAGTAATAGAATTTGTATACACACAATATGTAATAATTGAAATGCATCTGAAAAAGACAACTTATGTATCTATTGGTACAGTCGTTGCGGCGATAATTAATGTTTTGTTAAATTATTTATGTATTCCAAGATTTGGTTATATTGCGGCAGCATATACAACTTTGGTAAGTTATTTTATGTTGTTGATGATGCATCATTTTATTAGTAGAAAAGTTTTGGGAGTTCATATATATAAGGATAAATTAATATATGCAATGCTTACTATTACTGTATTAACAGGAATTATATTATCAAATTTATATTATCATATATTTATTAGATATATAATAATAGTAGGAATTTCAGTTGTATTTCTTGTATACAATAAAGAATTTATAATTGATAAAATAAGGAGAAAATCCAGATGACTATGTTAGGTATGTTATATAAAAAACTTAGAAGAAAAGTAAGAGGTTATTCCTCCGAAGAGTTTATTCAGGATTTGAAACGGGGGGGGTGTACTGTTGGAGAAGGAACATTCTTTTTTAATCCTAGAGAAACTTTTATAGATAATGTAAAACCATGGCTTATTTCAATAGGAAGTTATTGTAAAATAACAGCTAGAGTTACAATATTAGCACATGATTATAGTAGGAGTGTTGTGCGATATAGTTTACATGAAAATATTGCTGGAAGTTTACCCGTGTACATTGGGAACAATGTATTTATAGGCATGGGGGCAACTATTCTTATGGGAGCTGATATAGGAGATAATTGTATTATTGGAGCAGGGAGTGTTGTGAAAGGTACAATACCACCAAATTCAGTTGTTGCTGGAAATCCAGCAAGGGTAATATGTAATTTAGATGAATATGCAAGGAAAAGAAGATCACGTTGTGTAGAAGAAGCAGTTAAGTGCGTTAAACATTCTTTAGAAACACGAAACAGAGTTCCTACAATTAAAGAAATGGGAGATGGCTTTGCATGGCTATATTTACCTCGAAGTGAAGAAACATTAAAAGCTTATCCGGAATTTTTCAATCTATCTGGAGATGATAAATATATGATAGAGAAAGATTTTATGGAAAGTCATGGAAAATGGAAAAGTTATGAAGATTTCGTAGAATATGTTGAAAATTTAGGCTTGAAGTAGCATAAGAGGTAAGTAAGGAAATAGATAATTTGAAAAATGAAGGAAAGTTTAAAATATGAAAACAACATTAGTAATTATGGCTGCCGGGATCGGTTCCAGATTTGGTGGAGGAATTAA